>Ga0307509_10000717_pt1 | contig 56716 bp, 46 predicted proteins | sample 10_EM_MG_FD_202245 | JGI IMG/M metagenome (GOLD analysis project Ga0307509, IMG submission 202245) | Populus trichocarpa ectomycorrhiza microbial communities from riparian zone in the Pacific Northwest, United States - 10_EM | ecosystem: Host-associated > Plants > Roots > Unclassified | place...
TTGATTAGTTTGATTGTTTTACAGCCCCGGAGCTATATTAAGGCCCGGTAGCTTGTGTTAAGTTTAGTTTTGCATGTTTGTTGTTTTATTTAGGAACACAAGTGAAGGAACGGTCATGTAAGCTGACGATAGCATTGAGGCAGTGTTATGACTCTTAGGTTTCATGTGGGATCACAGGACATGCAGGGCAAGGTGCACTGCCCGGTAATGATCGTGGTTGCAGGATATCTGATTACTATCGCTCTGGGAGAACTCTTGTATTTAAACTCATCTCCTGGCTAGCAGGAGAACGGCAGACTTCAGCAGACTCTTGATTTATGAATATACTTGGTTGAACGGCGATCTCAGAGTTCCACTTGCCCTTTAACTATTATCCCTTTATCTCCGGGTCTCTTGAAGCCTCCCTTAGACCTAGCGCTTGCCGGTCAACCGCTAGCCTTCTATTGTACCTTTTCGTTAGACAGGAGTAAACCTGTTACACTACACAATCGACAGCCCCACCCCCCTACGGATAACCAGACAAACATTACAGGAATCAGAATCTCAGGTGCCGATAATACCATGAGACTAGATAATCATGTTGTATTTGTCGAGCGAGACGGTAAAGAGGCTTTTTGTGTCCGGGTGGTAGAAGTGGAGTCGATTCTTTACCAGTTACATGATTGTCATGGTCACTTTGCAGCGGGTGTTCTATTGAGGACAGTTATCGGCCGCTATTACTGGCCTACTAGACGGAAAGATATTATCGTCTATTGTGCTACTTGTCCAAGTTGCCAAATGATCGGGCCGTTGAAGCCATCAGTGAGCCAGATGGCGATACTTCATCTACAGCCATTGGATATGATGGGCTTCGATTTTCTCAGCAGATTTCCAGAGACCCCACGTGGCAATCGATACATCATTATAGCAGTCGACTATTTCACCCGTTTTCTCTTTGCGAAAGCAACGCCTGATAGCCACGGCAAATCTGCGGTAGCTTTGCTTATGGAGATAGTCAAACGATTCAGATGGCCTAGAGCAGTATATACTGACAACGGCGCTCACTTTGTTTCTGGAGAATTCGCCAACGTTCTAAAGCGCCTATCTGTGGTTCACTTACCAGCCCCCAAGTCACACCCTCAGTCAGTCAGTCTGGCTGAACACTATGTGAAACTCCTCGTTGATGGCCTTAAAGTGACAATAATGGGAAGGAAGATGAAGCCGAAAGATTGGGACCTAGTTATCGATTCTGTTGTTCACGCTATCAATACTCGAGTACTTAGCATCCACGGCTTTACCCCAGCTGAATTGTTACTTGGTTTCAACCCAAATAAGACCGGATGGGATGTCAACCCTAATACTGAGCGCGCCGTAGCAACACTTTCATGTGCTATAGAAGCTGGGCAAATCCTGTGGGATGGAGAAGAAGCACTTGCCCAATGGCAGTTAGAACGACTCGCTCACATTGATCACATCCACAAAGAAGCCGCAATACAAATGACCGAAGAAGCTGAACGACGAGAGGCACGGCAGAAACCTTTACGTCACACCCCTCCGAGGGAAGACGATCTGGTCCTATTAAGGAGGTTTCTATTGGACCAACGCCGTAGTAGTAAACTTGAAGTGCGATGGGAGGGCCCATACGTCCTTTCTGATTTGGCGTATCACGGGAAAATGGGACCCCTACTCGATTTCAATACTGGTGAAGTAGTGCGAGTCAAGAAAGGGGCCCTACGTGACCGAGTCCATTTGAACGACTTGAAGATCTATCTACAGCGGAAGGATGAGACTATGGCGGGTATTGAAGAGCTAGATATACTAGAGTACGAGCAGAATGAGGCAGAAAGACAGCAGGAGGAGACCTTTATGGCGAGTCATGTACAGGGGACGTCTAGATATGTGGAGTGGATTGAGAAAGCCAAGGGGATAGGCTAATGTATAGGTGGAGAATCATGTTTAGTCACTCGGTGATGTCGAGACGGGCTACTGAGGTGGAGCCAGAGAGCTCATTTGTTGAGAGATTTCTTTTGTATCGTTTCTTTTGTTTGGGGACCTTCGTGGGCGAAGGCAAAAAGAAGAAGGAGACCCTTGTGGATGAGGGTATACGATAGGGTAGATTAGAAGGGTTGTGTGCCGGTTTTTGGCCGCCCTATTGAGTGCTCTTGGCAAGGCTTGTTTGCCTATAGCAGGCTTTCTCGTTTGTACCTAGACACAACGCACGACAGAGACAAGACAACCACACCTACATAGTCAACCAATACACATCGTTTCCTATCTTTTTCAATTGGGCCAAGCACCACCTTCCTTCTATCATTCCTGTCCAGCCAATTAGATAAATCATCATCAGGTCAACTCGCCGGTGATTTATTATACAATTCAGCAAGAGGTCACAACCAACCGCAGGGACTGGATACGACAGCGCGCGACACACCATCCAATCGAAGGCGAAACCAAAAGTAGCCCGACACCGGTATAGCAACAAGGGCAAGAGTCATGGTTGGGCCCAAGAACGGTATTTTTTCGGAAAAAACGAAGGGGATGTTCAGAATTTCCAGCTTTGGATCCGGGGGAGAAAACACGGGGGAATCTCCTTCAGCCCTCACAATTATTTCGGCTTTTACTGTATACAATCTATCTCGTTACTACAACCCATGATCTTGCTTGTCAGTTTTTCTCCTTTTCTATTATACCATACCCTATCGTACTCGAGTACCGTAGTAAAATGCCTGGGATCTACCCAAGGATTTAACAAAGAAAAAAAGAACGGGGCCAGGCTCGGCATACATGAGAACTATGGGATATGAGTGTTACTTGGCCCTTTGAGAACCCGATCCATCTACCCTGGTGTAACCTGGTTGCATCAAGTTGTCGAAATCAGCCGCTCAAATCCCAGAGTTCTCATCCCGACCCTGGCGTCATTCTCAATTATTTCGGCTCTTACGGTAAGTGGAAAGATTGATGTCCTGGCGGACATCTGAAATCCACATTGAATGGCTGGGTATCTTGCAAGTAACACCCGACTACGGTACGGTATTCGGATCATAATGAAATTGCTATCCTCCTTTGGTCACTCACTGACTCATAGTCCAACCGTCGAAGACCAACGGCATCCGGCAACACCCCCACTTTTCCACTTCCTCTTAGAAACTCGCCAAACTCGCTATGCAGCCAAGCCCACTTTGAAAGGGTGCAACGAAGGGGGGTTAGATGAAAAATGACCGAAGGACTGGGAACGCGCTTTTTCGAACCTGGGGGTTGTAAGATAGAACACCTTCTAACAAAATGGTAATCAATGGTATTTGAAGGCAGTTGGAAGCAAAGAAACTACTGTAAAGAAATGATAGGAAAAGGAAGCAAAATGTAGCATAAAAAGCAAATAAACTGGCTCCAGCACTCCGCTTCCCCTGCCTCTGAGAAATAAATACTAGCACAGCCAGGTCAAAGGTAGAAATTTCCCATAAGAATTCCGACTATTTTTGCTTACTAAGAAATCGAATAACCCTCCCTTTCAATCACCATTTTCGGAAGCCCCGATACAAACCCCTCCCCCTCTAACCCCCCCAGTTCGATTATCGAAGGCCTTCTTTGCGGCACTGAATCGATCAGCCCACTTAATCCTTGTCTCGCCAGTCAAAGTTTTCCGCCATTTTCTACCGTACCCGGTACCGGTACAGTACTCGACGACCGTACTGACCAGCACTTCCTAGGGTCCAATGGTGGCATTCGGGAGAGCCCGGCCCCCGTCGTCATTTTCGGAAAAAAATAATACGGTACTGTACTGTACTATTCAGTGGAAAATACAGCAAAAACCAATGAAATTTAGGGTATGGAAAATCTCTATTTGTACTCGCGCCTCTGAATTAATTAAAACGAAAAACATATCAAAGGTTAGATAAGGACCTAGCGAAATCGAGTTTGCATCTCCATAAAGTATTTCTTTGTTCTGAGGACAGTGCCTGCAGAATGAGGTAAACCATTTATCTTATTCTTAGGAGCCCATAGAAAGAGATAGATATTTTCCAAATCGCCAATTTCTCATCTCCGCAGTTCATCCAATATTACACTCTTCACTCCAATACGAAAATCACCTGTTCACAGCGGATAGGATGACCACCTCACCAAGAATTGATCAGCGGGCACGGTAGGGGGTGGTGCTCTGGTGCTCTGAAAACCCCCGTTTTTAATGTAAAAAGGGCCACCAACGATAACTTTTTTCCGTGTACTGTTTCCTCCGTGTCGAGCTTCTTGGCGCTTACCCACTTGAGCACTTGAGTAAGCGAGTATCAGCGTCTGGTAATGGCATGCTAAGCACCTTATTTTTGGGTAATAATCTGGATCTATGGCTTGGCGGGTAGATACTGAGAATATTTTTGAAGGGTATCATCTGTATTGTTCTCCAAATTTCTCCTTCTTGGGGATGTATCAAAAGAGAGCAAGGCATGAGCCAACATGATTAAACCTGAGCGCAAGAAAAATGTGAATCACCTGAGAGTCCTAAAGGGATTAGTTGCCGGGGGTTTGTGTAACGAGTGTTTCTTCCATGATTGGAAACAGTGTTGCCGAACAAAGGCGCGAGGCTGTATCTACCCCGCTTTTGCCCAGTTTCAAGTAATTCCGTTCGACAAACTCCAAGTTGATCAACACTTCACCCTGCTATCAACCTTCACAGCGGTGAAAATTGAAAAAATGCAGCGTATCTCCAAGGGCAACGATGGCTCTTTCAATACCATACACTCTTTCAACAATGACTATAATTTTTTAAATAATAACAACAACTGTTTCAACAGAAACACATACAACACGGCTACCGTCAACTACACCACCGTCGATGATAGATTGGAAATACTGAGGTGGCTATCTCCATTGGAGCCACAAGTGCGGCATCGAGATATTGCATCCCGGCGGGTCGACAGCATAGGAACCTGGCTGCTGGAAACTGAAGAATTCAAACGCTGGCGCAACGGGAGTAGGGAGGATAGATCTTACCATCCAACCTTATTTTGCGACGGAAATCCAGGAGTGGGGAAGAGTTATGTCGTGTAGGGGACCAGATATGGCCGCGGAATCAAAGAATGCTATTGCTAATAGGTTGTGATAACAGCTCCCTAGTTATAGACAGGCTGTGCGACGAGGCCATCAACGGGGATCCTACCGTTGCGTGTTTTTACTTCGACTTTGCTTCTCGGAACGAACAATCACCGGTGAATATGCTTGGCTCCCTGCTGAGACAAGTTGTTAGTGGGCAGAGGGAAATTCCGGAAGCGATAGTCCAAGATTTTCGGAAGGAGAAAATGTCGATTGGGGGTAGGAGACTTCAGGTTTCCGGAGTTTTGAAGATGTTCCAGACAATCGCAGCTACGCGGAGCACATTTATATGTGTAGATGCACTTGATGAATGTGTGCCGGAGAATCGGGTGGTGGTTCTGGAAGCATTAGGGCTGATCGTGCAGGGGTCACCGAGTACCCGCATATTTATGACCGGAAGGCCACAGGTGCGGTGTGAAGTGGAGAGGGAGTTTTGTGGAGCGGCGACGTTTGTGTTTATACGGGCTACGGAAGACGGGGTGCTTACATTTCTGCGCGAGAAGCTCAGGAGGGACGCGATACCAAATATGATGAACAGCACATTGGAGGGGGAAATTATGAAGAGCATTCCCGCAATAAGTTCGGAAACGTATGTAGAACGAGTTCAAGGGCAAAGCTACCCCAAACCTATGGCTGACATATTTGGACCTAGATTCCTGCTGGCATCTCTCCACATCGAGGTAATCCTGAGAGGTACAACTGTTGCACGGCGAAGGAAAACACTCAAGGCAATAAAAAATGGGGCAGAGTTAGGGGACGCATACGGTGCCACACTGGAGCGCATAAAGGCTCAGGACGAGGAAAAGGCGACGCTTGCGATTGCCGCTCTCACATGGGTCTGTCACTCGGAACGGCCGTTACAGGTAGAGGAACTGTGTCATGCGCTGGCAGTGGAGATAGGAGAAAAGGATTTTGATCCGGAAAATGTTCCTTCAATAGAGACATTACTAGCCTGCTGCCAAGGCTTGATCATAGTCGACGCGGAGGCTTCGACTGTGCGGTTAATCCATTATACGGTCCAAGAGTGTCTTTGTAACTATCCAGGTCTCTTTAGTGGACCTCACTCGATACTTGCAGAAACCTGCTTAACCTATCTCAACTCACATCAAGTCAAGAACCTCACATCCCATTCTCTCCAAGACTGCGGAAGCATGCCATTCCTCGAATATTCTGCGAGTTATTGGGGAACACACGCGAAGAGAGAACTCTCGGACAATGCGAAGACCCTTGCACTGGAACTCTTGAATCAGTACGAAGGTCACATATCCGCAGCAGCCCTTCTAGGACAGGTACTGCATCCCGATTATAGAGGACTTATCACTCCTTCCCCGCTGTTCTCTGGACTACACTGCGCTTCGTTCTTCGGGATTGTTGATCTTATGACTGTATTCCTAAATGCTGAAGGTTGCGAGGTCGACCAACAAGATTGTGTGGGTAGAACACCTCTTGCATGGGCGGCAGGGAATGGACACGAAGGAGCGGTCAAAATATTGCTGGATCAGAGAGATGTCGATCCCAACAGGCCAGATAAGCATAAGATGACACCGCTCGGGACTGCTGCAGCCGAAGGACACGAAGGAGTGGTCAGGTTGTTACTAGAACGGGAAAATGTCGATCCCAATCACCTAGATATATACAGTCGTACACCGGTCGGGTGGGCTGCAGCCAAGGGACATGACGCAGTGGTCAAGATACTGCTAGAACAAGAAGAAATCGATCTCGATCACCCTGATAAGGACGGTAATAGACCACTTGGGTGCGCTGCTATCTGTGGAAAAGAGGAAGTGGTGAAGATTCTGCTGGAACGGCAGGATGTCGACCCCAATCGGCCTAGTAACAATGATCGAACACCACTCGGGTGTGCTGCCATAGAGGGACACGAAGGAGTGGTCAGGCTATTACTACAACGTGAAAATGTTGACCCCAATCGCCCAGATATGTACGGTGAAACACCTCTCGGGGGTGCGGCAGCCAAGGGATATGAAGCAGTGGTCAAGATACTGCTAGAACGAGAAGAAATCGATCTCGATCACCCTAATAAAGACGGTAATAGACCACTTGGGTGCGCTGCTATCTGCGGAAAAGAGAAAGTTGTGAAGATTCTGCTGGAACGGCAGGATGTCGACCCCAATCGGCCTAATAACAATGATCGAACACCACTCGGGTGTGCTGCCATAGAGGGACACGAAGGAGTAGTTAGGCTATTACTACAGCGGGAAAATGTTGACCCCAATCACCCTGATAAGGATGGTAATGGGCCACTTGGGTGCGCTGCTATCTCCGGAAAAGGGGAAGTGGTGAAGATTCTGCTAGAACGGCAAGATGTCGACCCCAATCGGCCTAATAACGATGATCAAACACCACTCTGCTGTGCTGTCATCGAGGGACACGAAGGAGTAGTTAGACTATTACTCCAGCGGGAAAACGTTGACCCCAATCACCCTGATAAGGATGGTGATGGGTCACTCGGATGCGCTGCTATCTGCGGACAAGAGGGAGTGGTGAAGATACTACTAGAACGGCAGGATGTCGACCTCAATCGGCCGAATAACAATGATCGAACACCACTTGCGCACGCTGCTATCAATGGACACGAAGGAGTGGTTAAATTATTGCTGGAACGGGAAAATACCGACCCTAATTACCCAGATGAGAATGACCGAACACCACTTGGGTATGCCGCCATGGAAGGACACGAAGCCGTCGTCAAGTTACTACTCGGGTATGAAAATGTCGACCCTAGTCACCCCGATAAGTACGATCGAACCCCACTCGACTGGGCTACTATCAACGGACATGAAATAGTGGTTGGGTTATTGCTAAAACGAGGAGATGTCGATCCCAACCGCTCAGACAAATACAGTCTCACCCCGCTCTCTTATCCAGCTAGCGAAGGGCGTGGACTCGTGCAGCTACTGCAAGCCCGGAAATCTGCTGAACCCCCCGATGCTGGTGCCACGAGAGAAGGGCAATGGGATGCATGGAAGTGTCTCGCGCCTTTTTTGGGGAAAAAACATACCTAATCTGTTCGTTGGTATATCTTGAACTAAGCTCAGCTCTGTGTGGGAGGAGCGGTAGTGATCTTGATAGTTTCAACCTGAACGTCTTCGATTGCACAGAATAAACTGAAAGAAATAACCTACTATGATGGATAAGCGCATCGGGAATGTGAGTGACCTTATCGTTTCCAAGAAGAAGAAGCCTGTTTCCTGTCTTCGGCTCATAACGTATCATTAGTTCAACGCCTGTGCACACCTCTAAATCTGAGGTCCATGAGGCTATCCGACCTTCACAAGATAGCTAGCGCATAATTTTGACCCAACCAAAACCGCCCAATCGCCAAACGAAATCCAGCCCGCCCGATATAAAAAAACGAGATAGAGGGCGAAGTGGGGACAAATATCCCACTGTGGACGACGGAAGCCAATATGTCCAGTGGTCCGTGCGTTATTCTCCGTCGAGTGCAAGATTCGGAAGCTCAAAGTTTGGCTTTGAGTGGCTGGAGGAAGTGTTCAGCCCATTTTGAGGCGTCGCTTTTTGGGGATGAGGCGTACGGAAGCCAGTGCCCCAGCGGTTTCTGGGGTCTGACAAGGCAGCCCCATCCACCCCGGTCTGTCTTGCTGTCCCTGTTATATTCAAACGCTAATTGATAACAGTATCATGCTCTCCCTGTGCAATTGTGGGATCTAAAGGTTGCGAATGCAGCTAGAGGTTTGAAGGGGTATGGGGAGCTATAAGGGAGATTCCGGGTTTTAGGAGAAATGTTGAGGTCTCTATATAAGTTGGTTGTTCAAAAAGGACGAATTACCACAATTGGGAACGAATGGGTGGACTTGGGATGAGGAACATTATTTTTGATTCGTAAATTGAACTATTGAAAGATTTGTAGAAGTGATACCTTAACATTACTAAATACTTGGGGGCTTAGTATTAGTCGCTTAGTTAGATTATGGATATAAGCATATTTTCTCAGCATCTCCCAGCATTGGAGGTAGGATGGGATGAACTACAGACCTTAGTCGGTTATTTTTTAGGTGAGTGGAGGCTTAGCAACCGAAGACACGGATGGATTGTGGGCCCGGGCATCCCATAAATAGGAAACTCTGAAAATTATCCCCCGCCCCCGCCACCAGTCTCTTTTACAGTTCATCATGCCACTACAGAATCTCATAGTGGTACACCTCTTTATTTATTCATCGCTCATAAATCAGGTTGGCATGAGTATTTAGTATTAATAAGTGTTTCTCCATCACTTAGAGTTGGGGGCCTCTGCCCTCGTAATGCTTCCTTGGATTCTGGATCGCACCTCAACTCATTATTAATAGAGGTAGCAAATAAAGCTCCCAGATTGATTCCTGAGCAGAAAGCAGGCCCACAAATTAGACCCCAAGATTCCCCCCAGGTCATTCGTGGTCCAGATTTCAGAGTAGAGGGCCAGAGACAGTCACCGAATATCACTCATCATGCCGCCAGCGGTCCCCCCTCCAGGCCATCCCCTTTCATTCCCAATAGTGCAATATCTTACCCTAGAGGGCCCGCCATCCCAGCCAAGCAGTCCTCTCATCTCAGATCTTGAACTGGACACCCGACCAGCCTTGTAGGGGGATAACCATAGTTCTATCACCCTAGATGGGTGGCAGGTATTTAAGTTAGACTCTCCATGGTCAGGATTTGGAGTCCGGCACTCTTCATCATCTTGGAAGTGATGTTTCCCAGGGTAAACTAAGGCGCAACCATGTATACATCTTTAGGAAGGATGAAATCATCTGAAGCCATCATCATATCCACAAAATCCTCAATTTTTTTCAAAATCATTAACTGCCAGCATGAAGCTGCAAGGCACCAAGTATATCCTCAATCTTCTAAATATCGGTTCTTTCACATTCCAACACTAAACCTTCCCTAGCTCAAGATTTTAGGCATCCGGCTACCTCGGTTATATTATATAACCGGGTCGATTTCAGCATTCGCAGGCGGCCAGGCCGACCCGCAGATATCCGACGACGACCCCAGATCCCAACTAGCTCTTATCATACACAGCCATCGGGTAGGTTCTTGTGTTCTCTATCACTCGATTTATTGCTAATACTATCTATCCGTGGACAAAATTAACCACCCATCAACAATTGACGGCAATGCAACTCTCCTCACCACTTCGCGCTTTCAATACCACCTAAAGGACTTTGTCCAACCGAAATATTAATATCTACTATGTATTCAGCCCTCTACTTATGTTTGTAAATTCTTCCCCCCTGTTTTAACAATCGTGGGGTTGGTCTGGTTGCCATGCCCAAAGTTTTTCCAGTTTCGTTGAAGCGTGGTTAATTTTGTTGCTATCATACCAGATGTTAGTTAATTATGAGCGCGATCATGATGTGTTGGAAACTGTACTCACGGGTGTGCTCTCTTCTTATATGTTACTGTAGTTACAAGTGATACGTCATGACTACCTATGTCACCCCCCCCTTTCCCTTCTCCAAATCTTAGCCTCTCTTCTGTCTTCCTCTTTCGTCTTGTTTTCTTCTTTCCTTTACTTACTAAATTCTCTTCTTACTCAACAAGCAATATAAGTCTTTCGCTATCTTCGGTGACCACTCTCCTTTGAACCTGTGAAGCTTCTCGCTTCCACTCCTTCCGATCAGATAGCTCTCAACATGATGGCAAGGGTGAATAGAAAGAAATTGTCCTCCTCGGTTGTGAGTCGGTGGTTCCAGTTGTTTGTAGCTGTAAATCTTGGCGTTTCATCTATTTATCGTATCTTATCTTAATCACATCTTATTACTCGAAAACCTGACCTTAGTGGGCGCTTGAGAACGCTGACGCCAACAAGCCAGATGACCAAGAAAGTACACCACTCTTATGTGCCGCTAACAACGGACATGAAGGTATGGGGAAACCTCTCTTAGAATGGGAAGATGTCGACCCCAACAGACAAGATAACCAAGGCAGTAAACCGCTCTCATGGGCGTCTCAGAGTGGCTATGAAAGCGTAGTAGAGCTACTTCTGCGCCGGGAGGACGTCGACCCCAACAGACCTGATGCCCAAGGTGCTACACCACTCTTGTGGGCCGCTCAGAGCGGACATGAAGGGGTTGTTAAGCTGCTACTGGATCTGGATGATACAGACCCCAACTACCCAGATCGGGATGGCTGAGCACCACTGGAGTGTGCTGCTGCCGAAGGACATGAAGAGGTCGTCAAGCTGCTGCTAGAACGGGAAGATCTTGACCCCCACAAGTTAAATAAATACGGCGGTACACCACTCTGGCAGGCCATTATCAGGGGGCATGGAGGAATTGGGATGCTACTACAAGCTCAGAGGCACGTGGAAAGCTCGGGGCCCAGTAGCCCCATCCACAGTAAAAGACTTAAGCTCGGATAGTGCTCTGGGGTGGGCAATTGATTGGGGTGGGATCGGGTGGGTTCCTCTTTTCCAACGCCAGCTTCACTTAACCTCTTGGGGCTACTATACCCCCCTGTAGCCATCACCATCACCGTCCTGCTTTTTCCCTTATGTGTCCTTTACATCAATGCTACGACACGATCTCGAAACCATCCGCCCCGCCGGTTAGTAGATATCCAATATGTATGTAGAAATGCCCCCGGAATCTCTTAATATCTTCCAACCCTTACCCATGAATGCTTACGTGTTTCTATTCCTTCTGGTTAGCCTATAGCAGCCCGGGGACTATGCGTTTATTAGCTTGCATCATCTATCTAGATTCCGATTCCCCTCTAGAATAGATCCCTTATCAAGTGTCTTTATTTTTTCAAGTTTACCTTTGTTTGCTTATTCATTTCCTTCTTATTCCGTTTTCTAGCAATGCACGGACATATATATAGACGGATAGATAGACTACTCCTCTTTCCTATACTCGAGTAAGAGAAAACTTAGCATAAATCTTCTTGCAGCCTCCGCGAAGAAAAGAATCAATCCTAAACATAGTAATTTCGGGATGATATATTTCCCGGAAACAATTATAGCTCGAGTTACTCATGGCGCCCGGAAAAAAAAAGATACCTACCATGCTACCTAACCCCATCCGATTACCTGCTAGGATAAGTACATTTGATTGAACCCTCTTTACCCACATAGTGAACTATCTCCAGCTATGCGGCGCTCGAGAACAACTATAAAATTAGCGCCAAGGTAGGAACCCAATGAATTGTAATTGTAGGCCTTATACCAAACCCGCCACTATAGATTTGGCAGAAATTTGACTCGAACCCCAGATTGCGACCACCCACGCCCAATCTGTGCAAGGGAAATCTAGGATACCCTATTTTGCAATGATATTTCCTAGAAATTCCAAAGAACACAAATCCATGACTAGTCCTCGGGGTTTGAATATAGGCTTTAGTCACTGATAGAAATATTGAAAGCAGAAGTGAGGAGGGCAGGGTTGTGAAGGTGTCGCGGTTTCCCTCTAACTACTAGTTTTCTACGCCTGGCAGCCGTAGCTTGGGCGAATGCAGCCCGGCTGTTAAGCCATATTGAGTGGGCAAACGAATGTTGTAAGTTATTCATTTACTATACCCCAGTGCCACATACAAGTACCCAATGCCCATACCTACCTGCTAATTTTCGTCTCGTTGGTATCACCTTCGAATAACGAAGGAGCTATTTTTCACCTCGACAGTTGAGTGGGTTTGTGTGTTTTGCACTCTGTTTCCAAACAATGGTCTTTGGTGTTTGGGAACAAGGTTTGGGAACAAGGTTTTTGTAGGTTAATGTTGAGTTAATAGATTCCATCTTAATACAGGTTTTGCTCACTAATATCATATTAAGTGTTGAAACTGACTATAACCGACCCTAGTGTTTCTCGCCCCCACTAGAACCATCGCGTGTTTTGAAAACCCCCCCGTGCGTTTGACTTAAATTGTGGAAACATGGAATGTTGCAAATCGAACGGATTGGCACTAACTATCAACTATGACACTCAATTAGTATCTGTATTGTTTGAGATACGAGACAGTGGAGGATTTCCTACATTTCCTTTCCTTCTTTCCTTTTTCTGTCTCTCCTACTTCGGCAGACTCTATCTCGATAAGAGATACCATCGCTTGTGCTTCTTTTCATAACAGCGCTCATTCATATCATCTTCTTTCTTTTACTTGTTAGATACAAATATATTCTTTTCGTGCGCCCTATTGCTCTTATATAGAAGTGGACATATTGGTAGCCCATTGTTCACCATAAAAAGTCTATTATTATTGAGCCTATCCTTCCGCCGCTTTCCTTTGCAATCAAATCCGTCCATTGGTTCGAATCCTCATATATAGTACCGTAAAAACCGAAATAATTGGGCATGGCGCTAGGACGTCCAGAATTTCCACTTTGGATTAGGCGGGGAAAACACACCGCAAAGATTCTCCTTCAGCCCTCACCTGAGACAACAGACCATACTAGGAGAGGCAACTCCAACGTCTTAGCGTGATGCCCAATTATTTCGGTTTTTACGGTATACAAGCCAAGCATACTCCTCTCACCCTTGTGATGAGTGAGTGGCAAAAGAAATTACTAACAAACGAGTGACTAGATAGGTAAGATATAAAGAAAATATTCTTCTGTGCCGAGTGACCGCCGGTGATTTTCCACCGGATGTTCCAGCTGCTCGCGCCGGATAATAGCACGGTACCAAGAATCCCATCGTATGTTAGGTTGGGTATTTTTAGCTGTTCGTTCATCTATCAAAAATCGGAAAACGAAATGTACAGCTCCTGCTACATCGTTCCCAAAAAGCTGAACCTACTCCAGGAGGTCTGCCTAGTTGCATTCAACCGTTCGATTAAGGTGTGACTATTTGGGTCTCGCTAGTTTCGCTCCCCTTAGCTCTAATCCTGCCTTTACGAGTACTAAAGGATATTATATTAAGCCTTTCTAACCGAGACACCCGAGAAGCCTAACCCCTTGAGAAGATCTAGGTATCAAATGTGCCGTTCACAACTAGTGTCTAGTATCCAATCCTTGCCTTCCGAAGCTCTGGAGAGAGATCGCTCCTGTCTTAATATGGGCGGGGTGATCTGCCTGGATACGGAATCACGAAATGATTGACAAAAAAAGCAAGCAATTTATCTTAACAGAAGTGGAAATCTAGTCTGCTCGGTGTGTTAATTGTCTAACATGTTGGCACATATCGAGGTTGACATCTGTTCGCCCCCAGGTGTAATATCTGAAAGGGTAGAGAGAAAAAGACCCTTAACAGGCGCTCAAGTTGGAGCAAACAACTCTTAGAGGGAGGTGGGATCAATGTGTAAATAGTTTCCTAGAGGGTATCCAGCTGATATGAGTTGGCATTGTTCCTTTTGCCTACTCGGGAGACGGATAGACGGAAGTCCTGGGGCTAGTTCTCCCAAAAACAGGCTGGAAGGGATTCAATGGAAGGCCCGACTTTGACCATTGGGGTTACCGGTGAATGCTTGTCTCTACTTCAGGCGCAAAGCATTTATCGGTACTGGTTGGGTCCTGAAAACTCTGGAACCAATATAAAGTTGCATATGCCCACAGCAACCCACTGCTAGGCGGGAATACGATGACCCGAGCAGCCCGATGGAGGAATTATGGAACAGGGATTATTTTATAAGTACCCTTGTTACACCGAGGGCTCGGTTCGCCTGGGATACAGTATAATGACCCCCGTACCTCGCGAGTGAATTTACCCCAGTGCACCTATAGTCAAAATCTATTGTAGAAATTAGTAACCACACTTTGTGCTCTTGATTCTTAGCGTTCATTATAGGCAGGTGCCACTCACTTAACCTTCATTTTCCTAACTATCCAGCTGACGGCGGCTACCGTAACACAGCATGGGATACACGTCGCAGCTCTGGTGCGGCCGCAAGAATCTTCACACGCTTGTATTGAACCCTTTTCGAGGGTTTACACGCATGTCGTATCCGAGTATAATCCCAGTACGGTACGCGCACAAGACGCCCCAGCCTCCCGTACGGGAGGGATAAAGGATCAAATCAAACTCATACAAGTGCTCGGGTACAAGTACGACCCACATCAGCAGCACAGTATGCATGAGTGATGCTCAAATTTCGCACGTTTCTTGAGCATCACTCGGTTATCACTTTAAGGCTTATTTGAATTATGAGCAGATTTTTGGGATCCTTCCAGGTTGCAAGACAAAGGTGTTTCTTGGGACATTTGGAGATCACGGTGTTTGGCGTGGGTTTATATGTGCTTAATCAGAACTATTATCCCTATTAAATCCCTGCAATCTCTGTCATTTTGTGTTCATCCTAAAACTTCCAACGGTCGAATCGCAATTCTTTGCTTGCCACATGAGGGTACAAGTGTCTGGAAATATGTTTTATTATTTGGCAAGATTGGAAGGGATTTAGAACTATAGGCGTATTGGTAAAGGGGAGATACTTTAGTACAGTACTGTACAGTACATAAAGCCCGAAGAAAAAACGTTTTTTTTAAAAATAAAATAAAAATCCGACGAGCCAAGCATTATTCCGCAGGTTAACCGAAATTAACTTTGCGAAAACATATTCCTCGGTACCTGTATGTTTGAAATAAGACTTTCCTAACAAAATTCGCTCGCTTAACCCTTGATGGGCCAAACCAGACATATTTTGGACACTTTCTGACTGTTGGATGTTTTTCTTCAGCTCCTACTCTGGCCCAACCCACCAGCAGGAGGGGATACTCTTCATCTAAATTTTTAGTGTTCTCTTGGGTGCATCCAATACCGCTTAAGCCTCGACAGCTACGAAATCTAGACCGATAAAATTATTTATTGAGCTCCATCAGAAAAAATCTAGGGGATTACAGTCTCTCGTTTTTTTTGTTCAGTAATCCACAGATTCCTAATCTCATGAACCTCAATCTCCGGTCCAATCAGACCCTGGGAATGCGGGGTTAGTGGTTTTCATACGGGTCTCCTGGCTTCATACCAGATAATCCCCCCCGAAAGAGGCTTGATTATGCTGGTACGGTGAAGAAATAAATAAAAAAAAGCAAAGGCTCTAACATAGCAGGGGGGGTACGGAAACCGAGGCTCAGTGTTCATTATGGTTAACGTCCTTTGCTGGCGCCTTAGCGCATACTTTGGGATATGCGCAGGTGTATCTAGCTGGAACTAGCTGAGGTTAAAGGAGCATAGAGATGCCTAGAGTGCTCAGCGCCTGGCGGTAGATTAATGGAGGGATCTGCACTATAATTTAACCACTGTGCTCGAATACTCGAGTACAAGTGCCTCATATGATCTTATTATTAATTGTGAAATTGGTATTTCCCAAACCAAACTTAATCCTAAGCTCTCAGCTGTAGGAAGGTTGTGTCGCTGTTACAGTACAGTATTGTGCTTAGACAAAATTAACCGAACACCCCGGTGAGCGTGGCAACTCATTGCTTCTCGGCTCACACAAAAATCATTGCCTTCTCTTCTTTTATTAAGGCTGATTAATGGTAAACTAAATACTGATCACTGCCATGTATTTAATTTATTTTTATTTATTTTTCTTGGTTGGGTTGTATCGAGGAGGTTGACAACATCACGGCCAAAATTATGAGTGTTCGTCGATCCGTTAATTTTGTCCACGCACAACCCCATCCATAATAATTGAGTGGTAGACGCATAGTAGCAACATTTTCCCCTTCCTTTTTTCCAATCATTCCATCACTTCTGGCACCTGTCGATCTCTCCCTCTATGTGCGACCCCATTTGCCTGTATACTTCTAGAATAAGAATTAAGGAACTACATGACCATAAACCCTTCCATCAATCCTTTCAGCTCGAGGAAAAATTGAATCACTTACACTATTATTGCTTCTTGTCCACCAGCTATCAGCTTTCCTTATCTTGGACAACTATCCGTTTCCCTCAACTCTCACAACTTGTGCCCGTGGAATTCCAAATCAATGCCACGACCCCACCACTCCACTAGGACTGAGGTTTTCTGCGAAGTGCTGGTGTCTGGGACAACTTCCCCGTCTAGTATTCGCCCAGTTTGATCGCATTGCTCAATGTTAGTCGCTTGTTGCATACTAAAATTTTGTTGGTATTGTCCGTTGACAAAATTAACCGTGCGGTACACATACAAGCGATGGCAAGGCTACCATCCTCATCACCCCACATCTTCAACACCTCCTATAGATATTTCTTTAGATCAAATACTAATTTCTACCATGTATTCTACTATTTATTTATGTTCTATACCTTTTTTTCAAATTTTCATGACAGTTGGTTGATGAGGGAGTGCGTTATCATGGCGGAAGATTTTCACTTTCGTTGATGTAAGGTTAACCTTGTTAACAAACCATACTGTTCAAGTGTATGGATCTTATAACGGATCCTAGTATGATATTCAATACCGTATTTACTCGAATACAAGAGAATTACGCTAGACTTGAGGTGAGGTTGTCCGGTGGAAAAACGGAATAGCCTTAGCCTTCTTATAGCCTTAGTGTGGTCTTGGTGGGGAAAGATCACATCCTAGCGCCATTCTCTTATATTCGAGTAAATACGGTACTCGAGTAAAGTACTGCATGGTACAGTAGTGTGCTCGGGTATGGAGGTGGGTGATTAGACAGTCAGGGATTCTGGAGGTCTGAACTTACTGCCTTCATAGGAAATAAAAAAGGAACTTAGCATCGAAACCGCTCAAACGAGCAAGAAGGTTTGACGTTTCAAATCCCGGGCTGCCCGATCACCCACGTCCTTACCCGAATATAGTACTGTACAGTACCGCGAAAACTCGAATAAACGAGCCATGTGCTAGGGCGTTAGAGTTGCCTCTCCTAGCAAGGTTTGACTTTCTTTAACTTTACTTTTTTATTTGTCTCGGAAGGGGATTGCTTGGTGTGCTTTCCGCCCCTATTCCAGAGGAGGAATTTTTGGACTACCAGGCAGATGGTCCGTTTACTTTGGTTTTTGCTGTGCAGGGGAAAGTTTTCGTACAAGACAGGGACTGTTTAATTGGATGGTTAGCCTAAATTGACCGTGCGAAAACACTACTTTATTCTCTTCAGGCTGTCATGCGACTGGCTATTCTTCTGACGCGCTACTCCCTCCCCTCAGCGATAATAGCACTTCCAATGGGTGCCACCGCTCCCTCTGGGAGCTATCATATCTACAAGGTATACTCTCTAACCGCCTTCACTCCTTCCTAATTCAATAATTAAATAGCTCCACGTGCGAAAAAAACATCCGCTAGCACTTTTGCTGTACCACGTCATAAGTATCCGGATACTAAGTCTCCGTAAAATATATGATTAAAAATCCGGGCCTATCTAGGCTCCCACCTAAAACATACCCTCCCCCGCTATTTTCAGGCACTCAGGGATTATGGCAAGTATCCGCTGTCAGTTGGATTGCGCATTCCCCAGCGGAATCCAATGTTGGGGTGGGAAAACCAGTGCAAATGATTTTGTCAATGGAAAGGAGCTCGTTTGGGTGGAAACTAGCGTGTTACCACACCCCATCCGCAGAATGAAATTTCATCGAAGACAGCGGATTTTGAACAATAAGAAATAACAGAACACCTTCTAGCTGGTGCAGGAAGAGCTTTTTTGTTATTCAATTATCCCTGGGAGAGTTTCTGTAGGAATCGTTGGCAAAATACAGGGAGTCTTCATGCTTAGTAAGCTGGGAAATGCCTCCGATAAGGTCTCTTTGTCAATCTATCTTTAACTGTTCGCCCAATATGAAAAGTGAGAGATTTCATGGAGTCGCTACAAAAGTGAATTAAGCTTACCGTTCAAAAGTGCTGAGAATGTTTCCTGCTTCTGCCCTTGGGTGCTACTGGCATTCGGCTCTTCTGATAAGTCACGTGATACTGTCAGAGCCAATCGAGTGCATTGGTCGTGTAGGTGCAAGAATAACACTGGATATCAGTGTGCTAGCCATGAGCCCTTCAGTGGTGGGAAGAGAGGCAAAAACACCGAACAGAATTGTACGGCTGTCCTCGTAGCTAGCCTCAATATACACTTGAAGAACAAGAAAACAAGGTTGTCGCATGTTGTTGCGTTTTCCTACTCAACAAAACTCGATGTCTGCCATCCCTACTATTCGCGTCTTGTAAGAAACCTTTTTTTTTTTTCACTTCCAGCTTTGTGTGCTACACTAAAGTATTGTATGTGGACAAAATTAGTCCAACCGAACCCCAACACAACAGGAAAAACTTTCGCTATGAAAATCAATCAACCTTGCCATAACTGATAGCGAAATAAAAATGCAAAAAGTGTAATTATATTGTAAAAATCAATACCCACTATACTATCTATTAGAGAAATTTCTTTAAATGAAGTTTAAAGTCCAGGATTGTGTGGAGGATTTGGGTATCATCCATCATTTGTGTTCGGTTAATTTTGTCCACCACAATATCTACCTGTGACTGCAATGCATATATAGCCTAAAACCCATTCAGCCTCGCCAAAAACACTCGAGTCCACCCTCCACCGGGCTTCCCGAAAATCTCCTCATCCCCAGAATCCTCCCCAATGGCCATCACCCCCTTCTGCCTTCCCAAACTAGCCTTCACCCTCCTCAAGCCCCAATAAGAAGTTAAGCTTTCCCGACAACCTCAGCTCCAACTCTACCAACCTTCCATCCCCTACGCCTGGCAACGCCCCCACCCCCCATTGCCCCTACGTTATTCCCGTGTCCCTCCGCATATCCCCCCTCCTTCCTTCCCCAGCCCAAAGGAGCCGTTCCCCTCTCCATTCCCATTTTCCTCACCCACCTCTCACCTCTTTCACCAACTCCCCCTGCCTCTCAACGCCAACGATGTGGTCCACCTTGCCAAACGTACCCCCCCTCATCCCCTCTAGTACGAATGCATTTCGCCTAGTACTTGTGCTTGTATGGGAGACACCATAAAAGGTTTTGGATCAATCAGACCGTAAAAAATGGGCCAACCCCCTCACCGCCCCAGAACACACAGTATCGCTCCAGAATATCAATTGACAGTTGACACCCATGCTGTCTTGGTGACCAGTCCCAAATCTTTAATGCGAGGAATAAGTCAAGGATGTCAGGATCGTGAATTAAAAACCCCCCACATTAGAGTGCGACTCAACCCTAACCCTTGTTATAACTTCGAGTAACCACTCCGTTTTACCCCAGATGACCCCTCAGTAAACATTTGGGGCATTCCCCGCACCAGAGCCGCCGTGGGATGCGGCTTACTTGTTTGTCGTTTGATCCTCAATTGCGCTATTACCATAGCCAAAGAGTGTCAATCTCTGCAAGTAAGTTGATATAAATTTTAGACATATGAGGCTGGTTCATCATACCCACACTAGATGATCCGGTAATTGTGCTTCATAAATCAGTGACAAAAAGTACGCAGTCTTAGTGGCCAGATTCACTCGGTGTTTACCATCAGCTTTAGGTTTTCTCTAACCTATTAACCTCAAAATCCAAAATCTGCAGTAAGAAAAAGCAAATGCACACACCAGTCCCCCATTGAGTCTACGTAAAAACCGAAATAGTTGGCCTTCATGTCAGCCGTCCAGAAATTCTCTCTTCAAATCAAGAGGGGGGAAACAGTGTGGAAAAGCTGTCTCTCGACCCTCCGGTGACAGGAGATAAAAATACTATTTATGCCCCGCCTTTCCAGGAGAGGCAATCCTAACGCCTAGCGTGGCTAATCATTCCACTTTTTGCGATAATGTAATAGCATGATACGACCTCGGCGACAAAAGTCGTCGGCACCCCCGATTCTACACCAAAAATGACCGATTTTAAGCACTCAACTCATCTGAAAGTAATATAGAATCAGCGAAACCAATGTTGTAGTGTGGGTAATTCCCAAGAATTTCTGCACCGAAATTATGAGAATTTCCCACTCCACAATGACAGCTGAGAGCCTGGCATCCAGATTGGATGTTGCTGCAATGTACCTTTTGTATGGGAGCCTCATATAAAAATAGAGGTACCTTTTGCCCACTACCATTCTCTCTAACATTGCGCCATGGGGACTAACTAATAGAACTCGCCACTGATGAATGATAATATGTAGATTACTCAAAAGGCTCTGGCGCATTTTGAATTTTTTTTGCAATCAATGAAGCTGAGATTTTGTGAAGCTAAAACTCCCATTTTTAGTGTAAAATAGGGGGGTGGTGGCGACGACTTTTGCCGCCAAGATCGTATAAGCACTAGGAAAGACCTTTTCGTACAAGTACAAGGTGAGAATAGTAGGGATGTCTAAGACATCTAATATATTGCATAAGAGAACATAGCAACATGCTACCGCAATGCCCTGCTGTCCGGTCTTTTTGCTTCTCTTACCACCACCAGAGGACCCACTTGGCAACCCTCCTACCGTAAAACTTAAATAATTGGACGGTATGCTATGTCGTTGGACTTTCCTCTCCTAGTATGGTCAAGAAATTTTTGTTTTTTTCTCTGTCCGTCTTAGAGGGGGGAAAGGGGCCGTGCTTTTGCTGTGTTTTTTGCCCCCTTTCTAGGGAAGGGAATTCTGGACCACATAGCACACCGTCCAATTATTCAAGTTTTTTTCGGTACGAAAACATCTTCCCTGGTGGTAAACTATTTCTTGAATCGTCGAGAGGGCTCATGAGCCAATAGGGAAGGCGTCGACAGACTTACCCACGACCCTTGGTACTTGGAGCGTACGTCCAGCCTCACCTAATGCTTAGCCCTCAAGTCCCACCAGAAAGAAAACATCTTAGCTCACCTGTGACATGGATAGGATGATCACTTTGAGCGACCGTAAAAACCCAATTGCCCCGAATGTCTACTGAGCGGTCACCTGGGGGAATACAAAATGGTTACTCCAAGAGGTTAGCACAAGAATTAGGTGCCCTCATGGTTTTGTACCACCTACCAATACGAGAAGTGTCTAATTCACAATGCCGACATCGACCAATTATTTATATTGAAGATTTGGGACATGTCACAAAAAACAGGATAGGTGTTGTTTTTCCCCCCTTCGACTGGCATCCGGTTATCTAGTGTGTTCTGGGCCCAGGAGAATTGGCAAGCTTTTTGTAGTCACATTGGTCTAATTTTTTTTATGGTCCCTTTTCTGTGCTTCTACTCACAGTGTTAGAATCCCGCTATGTTGTAACATTCAGGTAACACGATACATTCGGGGCATTTCCAGCACACTGGCGTCAGGTAATCAAACCTGGCGCTATGTCACTGGAGTTGCCTCCTATGATAAGGTGTGGTGTCTTTATTTCATTTTTATTTTTATAACCCTCTGAGTGGTTGGACAACTTTTTTTGCCGTGTTTTTCGCCCTACTCTAGAGTAGGGAATTCCCAACTACAGAGCACACGACTCTACCATCTCAGCTCCTGTGGGTATGTAGGGTGAATTCAACTGTTTGACCAATTGGAGTCCCGTAGAGCCTGTTACCGAGAAAAGCATCTCAATCGCTTTTCATCCCATAGGCCTTCTTACAGGGGAAGGTCGTGTGAGCGGTTGGACGCCCTTACATAGCCTGCAGATCATACAAGTAATCTTAAATCTACTTGCGTAAAGCTTAGATTTGTGTTAATGGTTTAACAGGCGGCTGGTCCCTCTTCCACCCTCACTGGGAATGTTGGAGTATATTTTCCCCTCCCATCCCTCCTCTAGACCGGGGAGATTAGGCCCGAAAATCCTCTAGATTTGAGAGTCTTACCTACGAGTCCTCGAAGATTAGTCTCCCTAAAATTTTGGTTAACAATATAGCGCACAACCTGGTATGTTTCCGACTGAATCCTTCAAGGGAACAATTCCTAAGCTAATGACAATACCAAAGATCCCCTTGGAACAACACCGCACCCCCTCACCATGGACATTTACACCAACTCCCAGAAGGATACCTATGTCACAGGCATCACAAAGCGTTTCGTAATGCCGACAGACTCAGGCGGGATCCCGGTTGTCGCAGTCAGCAAAGGAACTTCTACTTTCATCACTTCGGCGTATACCATCCTGATGATCTTGATTTTCATGATTGGATGGAATGTAATCATAGCCTTTATATTGGCGTTCTGGCCCACACGTGGTGACCCAAACCGTCGGACTGTCTTAGTCGCTCTTTGGAACTCAGGCGAATCGATGAACGCGACGCTGTCTATGGCATCTTACTGCGAAAAACTGATACTGTACATGATTGGGGGCAATCCTGAAGAGGTCCCCTCAGATCTGGAAGCTAAGGGAGGCCAGCCCCATGAAGTGGTCGCCGGCCAGGATTCGAAGATCGGCTCGAATGACATAAGCCCCGCCATCGGGAACGTGCAGCTTGTCCGAGAGAAGTATAACGAGCCTTCGGAAGGTTCCTCGGCATCTAACGCGAAGTGCAGGGTAGGCGATCTCTTGTGGGGCCTCCTCTTTGTATTTATCGCCTTCGCTATGACCGTTGGAAATGTTATCGCGGGTATCCTGGTACCTGCACAACTCTCCGTGGGAAACGTCGCCCCTGTAGCAAAGGCTGCCATCTTCTACCCAGCCATCCCGGCCTACCACCCAGCGAACAGCACCGGCTCTGGGATTTCCAAATTGTTCTCTTTATTCGTCCCTTCAGCACTCCGGGCGCTCGGATCCATTGAAGCCCCTAGGGTTAAAGTCCGAAAACAAGTATCTATAGATGTCCAAGTGGACAGTACCCCCCTTCAAGCGAAATACAATTACAATGTTTCAGGGGTGGACATGGGTCTGCAGAGTGATCCCAAGTTGCGGCTCAGGGTCAATGGTTTATGCAGCATAGATGATACGTGGCACCTGAATTCAACCGACCAAGAAGATACCTACAAACTATTTGGTGGGAACAAGACACTTTCGGTCGACCTACCAGAACTGAGTATTCCTCCAATGTTGAATTTTGCGATCGACGAGAGGACGATTCAGGGATCCAATATTTCATACGCCATGATAATCGCCAATGGGGGCCTATATTCATATACCCCTAGTGAAGACCCATGGTATCTTACCCAAAGGTCTGCGGAAGGCGATACCATTGGATATCAGGTGGCCCGCGGGCGACCGGTTCTCAGTTGCTGGGAAAATAGTAGGTGGCATCTTAATGGCCAAGATGAGGGTACCAGGGACTTACATAAGTTGCGGGGACTAAAGCTACACAAATTCTGGATCGATGTTTTGAAGTCGGAGTTTGATGCCCCACGTGTGGCCACGGTAGGTATTCTAGCAGGGCAATTGGCGCTCAAGTCGACTTCCTCTTTCGTCTTTCCATTTTATGTTTTGGATGCGGGCACATCCACTATTAAAGGCGACCTCGAACGTTTGGTGTTAGCTGCTTGGGTCAGTAGTCGGAATGTCCTACGCGACACAACCATATACGATAGGGGTGGCATGCAGAACCTCGCCGAAGGACCGAAAGGCTTGGTGGAAGCTGATCCACAATTGGTCCTTCAAAGTGGGGATGTTGTCACCTTGTCCCTCCGAATCCTTATTTCTGTCCCGTCTATTCTCCTGTTCCTTTTTATCACCCAGAGGATCTTGAGTTTGGTACTCCGGCATTCAGAGCTCGGAAAAAATAAGCCTATATTACCTGGGAGGGAAAAGAATGCGGTCGCTTTGCTTGCCACCCAATTATATCTTAGACTGGACCAGAAGATAACCTCAAGGAACTGGAGGCACACGGACTCTCGCATTCCATTCGTATACCCTTCTAGGATTGAGGGTCCAACCGTCACAACTGACCCTGACGAAAAGCTCGGCGGAGCAAATACCAAGAAACAGGCCAATGCTGACGACAAATAACTCGCGGGGTGCGGGCTAAAGTCTAAGAATCTGGAAAGTTGCTTGGGCGGGATGAGCCGATTTGTGATTGTCAATTGTTAATGTCGAGCGGGGGAGAGGAGGCCTTCTGGTTTTGATTGAGACGTTCCCGCCTCTATTTTTCCTAGTTTTATCCCTTTTCCCGAGGAATCTTCCTTTCAACCTGTAGCGGGGGGTGTCGGTTGGGGCGCTTGGCTTTGTTACGGGGGTGTGAAGGATTGTGCAGGAGGCATGCAGAGGGAGCGGATACAGAAGAATGTTCAACAATGAATTTACCCGCTATGTTTTTTCTTTGTTATCACGGGAGTGTACGGAAGAGCGAAGACATGTGGGAAATACCGAGAGGGGTATGATGACCTACCGAAGGATCAAGATATGGTATTTGTGTTCTGCTTATACATCTATCTACCGGTGGTTCGATTTTGGTTTAGTAAAGTGAAGTTGTGAGCCAGAGCGAGCGAATGAACAAAGTACTTGCGGTGGAACTTACTGTACGTTCCATATCCTTCCCCCAAAGTGTTCTAAGTTCCGCATGAATTCTCTTAGTCAATCCTCTACTCCCATGCGACTCTCATTTCCCACTCTGAAAAGAGGTATTTTCTCCTTTATTTCTATTCCTCAACCATCACGTTAATGTCTAATGTATGTTACAAAATTCTTCTTACACCTTATTCCCCCCGCCGTATAAGTCGTGTCGGTGATCCAGCTTGGGGTCCTTAATCAATCCACGCGCGTGTCCTGAACTCGATGATTTCAGGAAATTAATCTTCTGCGTCCCTTCGGGAGATAACCAATAAATTGAGCAATTGCCGAATGCTCGGACTGGACGAGGACTTGACTATAGGGCACGTATAATCGTAAACTTTATTCGCTCTTCATCAAACTAACCAACCAAAAACATAAGCATACACAAAAATAACGAAACCACCTTAATCATTCCATTGCTTCCTATAGGTGTCGTTTTCTCTCCATGTACTGTATCCATATAGCGCTTGAAAAGTTCTCTTAGCCACACTGGTTCATTCAAGTAACTGTGGCTGTTACTCGGCTGGCGCTAACATAGCACGCCAGCCACAACTACATGAAAGTACCAGTGCGGCTGCGGGAACTTTTTATTTTATTTTAAATAAACCCGCCCCATTCTAGGCTTTCTGTGCTAAACTAAAACCTCCGCCCACACCTACTCACTCCAAACTAAACTTCTTAACCCCTACCAATACCACCCTCTTTACCCCTTCCCATTCTTCTCCTATCTTCCATAATCCTCCACTTGCAATGCTTGGAGAAGCCTTCTGCCCGGTATACCCAACCCCGTTTTCTTTTCCCCGTATCAGACCACTAGCTTGCTAGCTAGGCTAAGGGATTCCAATGCTCTTGACGATAATCCGCCACGCAGTGCTATATGATGCCGGATTCTCTCGAGCGTGGTAATCTCCAAAACCTTTAACCCAGAGCATGTAGCCCACCAATTTGATTTTCTCTATTCAAGAATTCCAATGGGTCACCTTGGGTGGAAAATTGGAGACTCGGATCCGACCCGGGTGGATCTACAGGTAGTTTTGGTCAGGGCACAGGAAGGAGGCTGGGAAGATTGGAAAAGGGTTTGATGGGGTAGGCAAGTAATGATGGAAAGAAGTTCGATTATACTAAAACCTGTTGGCGCTAATCGGCATGCCCTAGCGATAGTTTTATTATTTGATGAGAATTTTAAAATTCCGGGAACTGATTCCGCTGATGGACGGGTAGCTGCAAGGACAGTTCAACGAACATATTAAGGTCAAGGAGATGAAGGTAGAATAAGGACTCGGCATTTAATCCCACGGCGTAAGGGAGCGGAAGCCCTTGAAATGCACTTCTTTCCCTACGGGATTGGACAGAATATTTCCTTTGTTGTCATAACCCTAGGCAAGAGATCGTGAACATGTGTGGAGGAAAGTGGATATAAACGCCGTTGGATGGAAGGACAAGAATTATCATACTTCGTTACGCTTTCATACTTCCCCTATCCTTATGATACCGTTATTTTAGCAAGTATGAAGAGAACGAAGTCGCGAGCTATCTACCCCCCCGTGGACTTTCGGCACCGTATTTCATTCTTTCTTTTATATATTCCTGCGCTACTTACCCCTCCACAATGAGAAGTGAATATTGTAGAAGATATTCTCATAGCGGTAGCCCGGATAACAAGAAATGCGCTTCTCAACTTGCCTGTGGCGGTGGCTGGTTCCGGTGGGTACAACTAATCACGTGCCTGAGGCATTGCAGGTCTAGCGTGCCCGTAGAATTGGCCTGTGAGATTTCTCCCGACCGGCCGTGCCGGAAATGTCTTTTCCGGCTGATAAGATAGCTTACCCGGTCCTCGCGGAAGGATCCGCTTTACGACGGCCTTGGCCTCTGGCACCAGCATTCTAGTTCGAGGAGAAAAGCGGAGCGAGATCTTGATAAAAGTCGCGGGTTTTTTGTTTTTTGTCTAAAGAAAGAGATGAAGGAGGACATAAAGCAAGAAGGCTAATTCGGCGGTTAATACAAAGTGGAATTAGCTCAAATATGTGCGATAAAAACAGTAGTATTTTTTTGGTGGCTACAACTTGGATATCTCCAATTGCTAGAATAAACCAAACGAAGTGATCAAAATGGCCAAACATATATAGCGAATATCGGCAACCTCATCCTTTACATGAATAAACCTATTCCCGGCCTTCAGCTCATAACCTATCCCCAGTTCCAGACCGGTAAACCCCTGAAAACCCGAATGGCATAGAGACATCCGACTCAAGCACAGGGCCGCAGAATCACCTAGAACAAACCAAAGCTGTCCCATCACCGAATATAGCTTAATATAAAGGACTGGGATTGGGGGGGGGGGGCAATACCCAAGATAAAAATCTTGTAGAAAGCTGAAGACGATATAATATATCCGATGGTTGAGTGAATTATTCATAATCGAGTGAGAGATTGTGAAGTTGAGGAGTGGCAAGCATGATAGGGGCAAGCACGGGAGAGTAAAACTTGGGAAGTGGCAGACTTGGATTCATGGCCCGCTCTATCGCTTGAGATCTTGCCTTTTGTGTTTTTTAATAATTGAGAGACGACAAGAATAGTAGTAAAGGTTAGGGCCGATGATGATTAAGATTGTTTCTCCCCCTCTCTCATCAAGGGTGAGGCTTCCCAATCATGAATATCGGCTTGGAAAGTTTTGGTTGGTCGGTTTATTACATACCGAAAGCTGTTCCAACACTGCCCGCAATATCACATGACGGCACAGGCATGATCGTAATTACAGACTGGTTTAAGGACAGGGATGCCCGGGGGGGGGGGGTGGGAGATGTCGAGACTTGCAGCACCATAGTGGCAGTGATCGGGACCGCGGGTAGTTACGAGCAAGTAAACCGCGTTGTATGTATCCAGTAAAACGTGGTATATCTATGATAACTCAAAAGAAGTGAATTTTTGAAACTGGCTTACGATCGCACCTTCGCTTCCACACAAATCGAAAACTCATTGGATTTGGAAAAAAGCGATTTATAAAACTCGCAGCGACCAATCGGTTCACCGACCCTGCTAAATGGAGCGTGGGGTGTTTTCCATTCCGGACATAAACTTAACAAAAATACAACTTTGATGATACGACTTTGGGATAAGTGGGTACGTTCGCTTCTTTGCCTCATCACAATAGAAACGGCGGAGAGGGAAGTACATGAAAGATAATGAAATCCTCCAAGGTCCTTCCATCGATCACAAGACATATCGGTCTACCCCCTTTTATGCCCCCCCCCCCCCGGTGCACTCCCGCGATAACGGGAAGGAACACGTCCTCTACAAAGACTCCGTTTATCCATACTTCCGTGCAGTCTTTTTAACTTCTGTACTTCTTCCGGCGAATGGACCAACCCAAAAGCACATCTCCCAAACCGTTCACCATACATAACAATGGGAACAATAACTTGAGTAGCCGAGCAGCTTTCAACATCCCCCCCTCAATCTATCCTATCAACAGCCTCCCCAACCTCCTCTCCCCAACGCCCCATATTCTTGGTAATACATGCCTTAGCATGATCACTCGTAACACCTGGCGCCTCGCCCAGCCACCCAATCAACTTTGCCATGCCAGTAGCCGCTGCAATAGTACTCTCGATCTACCGCATCTACTCGATCCACCGCATGTCTCGGGTAGCAAGTGCGAGAAAATCCCCCGAGACTGAAAATCCCAACTTCCGCAGTCCATCCAGCAGCCCTCTTCGCCCACCTCCGAGTGTGAGATCATTCTACTATGTGCTTGGGTATCCACCCTCATCGCGATCGAACATGGTAATGGTATGCAGGACCCACTTTCCAAACGAGCTTTGTAGCCTCTTGCTAGCCGAGGGCCTTCCGGTACGTGTGCGAGGTTCGCCATAAGGATGAGACTCCTCATCGGATACCTCCACGCGAGGCCGCAAACCTGCTGTGCTCATCAGCGGCAACTTTGACACGCCAAGACTATGTGTTGCGCGTGTGCTAGGAGTGTGTGGAGATGGCGGCTCGGCACGGTGGCCATTGCACCGAGTATAAGAGAAGCCTTCCGAGGAAATTTTTGAGTACGGCTAGGACAGGGCTGGGAGGGGAGGGGAAGGGCGGATGTTTGGTGTGCCGGAGGCGAAGTGTAGGAGGCTGCGCGAGAACGTGGTATTCTGGGCGTGGCAAGCGAGGGGAGTGTTGCGACGGCGGGTTCTCGTAGCGGGGGTCTTGCGCTGCTCAACGGGGGTTGCGGTCGCGGCGGCCCATTTAGCCAGGAACTAGGTCGTTATACTGAGCGGAGACAGGGGAAGAGGGGGGAAGGGCTACTGAGGAGATGAAGCCGCGCGGTAGGGAGCTTGCTGAGGGCGGAGAGGAGGGTGCTTGATTCGAAGTAGGGACTGCCTTCATTTAGCAGTATTTAGCAGTGTTGCGGAGAAGGCCTCCGGTAATCGAAGCCAGGTTGGGGGGTGGGGTTGGATCGGGGATTCTGAGCATGGGGGATTGAAGGGGGCTCTTTAATATCTTAGTAAGCAACAACAGGAGGAACTTTTATGGGAATTTCGACCATCAGCCCCACTGCATGAGTGTTTATGCATAATCCTCCGGTTGGAAAAAGCGCGTTCCTGGCCCTTCGATTATTTTTGATCCAACTCGCGCTTCATTGCAATATTATCAACGAGGGTGCGCCGGGGGGTGCCCAGTGTTAATGGGGGAGTTGGTTAGCGAGGAGTTGTGAGAGAGTCGGCGTGCGGAGGTCTTTGTGGGAACTGGATGGGAGATGCGGAGGCTAGTGTGAGGCTGGTGGAATCCCTGCAAGTGCCACAGGTTAGAGGTTCTAAGGGGGCCTCCCGAGCTCCCGGCGACGGGAAGAAGAGTGATGTCGCGCTGTTCTCGCTGTCTATGTTGTACCGTATGCAGTTGGGATGCTTGTTGCGGTCGCCGGGCTGTTGGTGCTATGAAAGGCTTTGAATATTTCTCCCATCATCCATTTTGTCTACGGTCAAGTTCTAAAATTTGGATGAAACTAGAGAGGGTGGCGTCACAACTGGCGTCGTTTTTGGATAGAGGGTGCAAAAGTGTTTATTAGATCCGTACTACTCTAAGTTTAGTTCTTGTGGCTATAGTGTCGAAACGTGACATTGCCTCGGAAGTAAGTTTGTGAGCTCGGCTAGGCTCACGACCGTATACAACGGTGGGTAACCATCATACAAGCCCTCCCTGGTAGTCGGTGTGGTCTCCTGTAGCTGGACGGTCGTCTACTCGAATATGTAAACGGGCTCTGGAGTCCACTGGTTTCATGCTCGAATCACATCAAAATTCGTTGCCCCCTGCAACACTTCTTTCTCTCAGCTTACTCGAGTACATATGGGCCCAAGAACATTCTGTAAATGTCTCCTGTTCCGCCATAATTGTATAGCTTGCACATCACCAAAGTTTGCATCAAAGAGTATGCCCGTGTCATATGTTTCCTGGCGGTACGGTAGTCAGCCGGATGAGTTCCTTGGCCCCACTTGTTTAGTCAACGACTTTAAGTAATCACAAGGTATCCGAGAGTAACACAGGGTTTTTGAGGCAAAAATTATTGCTTCACGAGTAGATACTGAAAAAAGGTTTAAACAGTACTACCAGTACCGTTTTCCCCAATTCCTGCTTCCCCGGAATGTATCAAGAGGGAGAAAAGAGGCTGGAACTAGAGCGATAGTACCTGTACCAGCACTTATGAATCTCCTCAGCGCCTGGGAGAAAACTAGTTCCCTTGCGTTTGTGTAACGAGATCCGGGTCCAGTGATGGGAAACAGTGTTGTCCATTAGGTGCAAGGCTCCATCGACCCCGCTTTTCCTCATCTTCGGCCAATTTCGTTAACGAACCAGTTAATCAACACTTTGTTTTAAACAACATTCCAAACGGTGAAAAGTGAAGGATGGCACAAGCTTTCAGCAATAACAATAACTCTTTCAACATTGGGCCTACCTTCAATTACACTACCCCCGATGATAGATCCGAAATACTGGCGTGGCTATCTCCGTTAGAACCACGGGTGCGACATCGGGACATCGGGACCCGGAGGGTCGACAGTATAGGTGCTTGGGTGCTGGAGACTGAAGAATTTAGGCGCTGGCACAATGGCAGTAGGGAAGATGTATCCTACCATCCGACCCTATTTTGCGATGGTAATCCGGGAGTGGGAAAGAGCTATATCGTGTAAGAGAGCAGCATGTATTTTTGCAGGAAATTAAAGAATACAATTGCTAATAATTTACAATAACAGTTCACTGGTTATAGACATGCTATGCGACAAAGCCATCGAGGGGGATACTATCGTTGCGTGTTTTTACTTCGACTTTGCCGCCCGGAATGAGCAGTCGCCGGTAAATATGCTTGGCTCCTTGCTCAGACAGCTTGTTAGCGGAGAGGGGGAAATTCCGGAAGTGATAGATCGGGATTTTAGAAAGGAGAAAAAAGTTATTGGGGGTAGGGGGCTACAAGTTTCGGGGATTTTGAAGATGTTCCAGTCAATCGCGGCCACGAGGCGCATATTCATATGTGTTGATGCGCTTGATGAATGTGTGCCAGAGCATCGCATGGTGATTCTTGAATCGTTAGGCCAGATTCTGCGAGAATCTCCGGATACCCACATATTCATGACCGGAAGACCACAGGTGCGGGGTGAGGTGGAGAAGGAGTTGGGTGGGGCGGCAGCCTTCATGTTTATACGGGCTACGGAAGAGGGGGTGCTGAGATTTCTCCGCGAGAGACTCAGAAAGGACACTGCCCCAACTATAATGAGCAGCACATTGGAGGGAGATATTATCAAGAGCATTCCTGCGATAAGTTCGGAAACGTATGTAGCAACGAGGTCAAAGGCAGGCTACCCTAGGTTAATGGTTGACGTATTCGAACCTAGGTTTCTGCTGGCTTCTCTCCACATCGAGGCAATCCTCAGAGGTACCACCGTTTCACGGCGCAGGAAGACGCTCAAGTCCATAAAAGATGGGGCAGGATTAGGGGATGCATACGGTGCGACGCTGGAGCGCATAAAGGCTCAAGACGAGGAAAAGGCAAAGCTTGCGATGGCCACTCTCACATGGGTTTGTCATTCGGGACGGCCATTACACGTGGACGAGCTCTGCCATGCGCTGGCGGTGGAGATAGGAGAAGCCGAGTTTGATCCCGAAAATGTTCCTTCAATCGGCACAGTGTTAGACTGCTGCCAAGGGCTGATCACGGTCAACGCGGAGGCCTCAACGGTGCGGTTAATCCACCATACGGTCCAAGAGTACCTTTGCAGTCATCCAAGTCTCTTCCTCAAACCTCACTCGGTACTCGCGGAAACCTGCTTAACCTATCTGAACTCGCAACAAGTTAAGAACCTCACATCCCATTCTCTCCCTGACCATGGGAGCATGCCATTCCTCAAATACTCTTCCAGATATTGGGGAACACATGCGAACAAAGATCTCTCTGACCTTGCGAGGACGCTCGCGCTGGAACTCTTGAAACAGTACGAGGACCACATATCAGCGGTATCACTTCTGGGGCAGGTACTACCACCCGAATATATCGGAGGCATCACTATTTCCCCGCTCTTCTCCGGCCTACACTGCGCATCATTCTTCGGAATTGTTGAACTTGTGACTGCATTGATAAACTCTGAAGGTTACAAGGTCAACCAACAAGATTGCGGAGGTAGTACGCCACTCGCATGGGCGGCGAGGAATGGGCATGAGGAAGCAGTCAGGATACTGCTGGAGCAGAAGAATCTGGACCCCAATCGCCCGGGTGTGTATGATCGAACACCACTCGGGTGGGCCGCTGCCGAGGGCCACGGAGGGGTGGTCAAATTATTACTGGAACGGGGAAATGTAGACCCCAACCGCTCAGACAAGAATGATGAAGGGCCACTCGGATGGGCTGCTATCTGTGGACACGAATGGGTAGTCAAATTGTTGCTGGAACGGGAAGATGTCGACCCCAATCGCCCAGACATCAAAGACCGGACCCCGCTCGGGTGTGCTGCTGTTGGGGGACATGACAGAGTGGTCAAACTATTGCTGGAACGGGCAGACGTCGACCTTGATCGTCCTGATAAGAATCATGATACACCGCTCGTGTATGCAGCTAATAATGGGCACGAAGTGGTTGTCAAGTTATTACTGGAACAGACAAATGTCGACCCGAATCACTTAAATGAGAATCATCACACACCACTCTCATTGGCTGCCATTCAGGGACACGAAGGGGTGGTCAAGTTATTGCTGGAACAAGAAGATGTCGACCCCAATCTTCCAGATAAAAAAGATCGAACCCCACTCGGGTGGGCTGCCGGTTGGGGAAAGGAAGGAGTGGTTAAGCTGTTGCTGGAACGGGAGAACGTCGACCCCAATCATCCAGATAAAAACGGTCCAACACCACTCGGGTGGGCTGCAATCAATGGACACGAAGGGGTGGTCAAGGTATTGCTGGAGCGAGAAGATGTTGACCCCAATCTCCCAAATGATCATGATCGAACACCGCTCGGGTGTGCTGCTGTTGCGGGACATGATAGAGTTGTCAAGCTATTTCTGGAACGGGAAGACGTCGACCCCAATCGCCCAGACAAGGATGGTCGGACACCGCTCGGGTGTGCTGCTCTTAACGGACACGACAGGGTGGTCAAGTTATTGCTGGAACGGGAAGATGTCGACCCCAATCGCCTAGACAAGGATGGTCGGACACCGCTCGGGTGTGCTACTGCTAAGGGACATGACAGGGTGGTCAAGTTATTGTTGGAACGGGAAGATGTCGACCTCAATCTCCCAGATAATACAGGTCGAACACCTCTCGCGTGTGCTGCCATCAATGGACACGAAGGAGTGGTCATGTTATTGCTAGAACGAGAAGGTGTCGACCCCAATTTCCCTGGTGATGAAGCTCTAACACCACTCGGGTGCGCCGCTAGTTGGGGAAACGAAGGAGTGGTCAAGCTATTGCTGGAACGGGAGGACGTCGACCCCAATCACCCAGATGAAAACGGTCTAACACCACTCGGGTGGGCTGCACTTCAGGGACACGAAGGGGTTGTCAAGTTATTGCTGGAGCGGGAAGACGTCGACCCAAATCACCCAGATAAAAACCTTCTAACACCGCTCGGATGCGCTGCGATCAAGGGACACGAAGGGGTGATCAAGGTATTACTGGAACGGGGAGACGTCGACCCCAATCACCCAGATAATCATAATCGAGCACCACTCGCATTGGCACCTATCAGTGGAAACGAAGGAATTGTCAACTTGCTGCAGAAAAGGGACATTGTTGATCCTAGCCCCTAGATGAGCGTGGTTGAACTCCGCCTCCGGTGGGCTACTGCTTGAGGACATGAACCAACTATTTCTGGGCCGTGACCGTGTGGACCCCATGATCCGGATCGACACGGCGGTACACCACGCTTTCACTCTACGAGGAGGGGACTCAAATAATATGGGCTATGATCAGTCGAGAGTACCTTGGGATTCTTATTCTTTCAGTGCTGCCAGCAGCGTCCTATATATACACAGAACTCTCATACAAGGAAAACTCTTCCGCTTCTTTGTTCAAGTCTTCACTTCCATCACCATCTCTTTCTTTCCGCTTCACACCCATAACCTTCTAACACATCTCATCCCTTCATCCCTTGACTTCGCTTCAACTACTTACAGAGTTTTTCCTTTCCGAACATTCCTGATACTTTTGTCTGTTTCGCTCTCATCATAGTGCGACACCACTTCGTTCCATCTTCCACCTAACTTTAGTCCAAAACCTTTAGCACACCCTAGTGCGTTTCCTGAGTGTACCCAAAACATGTCCGCTGCAGCCAACTATTCGCCCAAACAACTATCGTCTCAACTTCTAACTTCCCCAACCCTTTCCAAAACAGAAATCCCCTCTTCCATACAGCCAGTGTCGTAGTAGTGTTGGAGATATGGAACCTTCGCGAATATTTCAACAGGGACAAGGAGGAGTAATGAGCTCCGGTGTCCGTGCAAACCTCCAATGCCCAGCGGCCCATCCCCTGTTAAAGACCTCAGCTGAAGTACAATCATGGGATATTTAATTGGCTGCCCTCAAATGGTGTGGGGTTCCTCCCTCTCTGGATGGGCTCTCGCAGCCATCAACATCTTCCCTAGGTCCTTTACATCAGGCCTATAACACGACCTTGAGATTCCCCACCGCTGCCATTGTCCAGAATACCACACGTATGTAGACATACCCCTCGAAGACCTTTCGATATTTACTAATGTTTAGAAATAAAGGCTCTTGGCGTTTGCCCTGCAGCAACCTTGCAACTATTTCGTATTTTGGCTAGCATTATTTATCTTGATCACAATTCCAAAAACCGAATAGACCCCTTATTACAATGTCTCCTCCTTTTCGAATCTCCTTTATGTATCCACTTCCTCTATGTTCTCCCCCGCTAGCGATAGATAGATAGATCGATCGATCGATAAACTACAGATAGACTTTTCTCCCGAATACGTCAGGACCTACGATACCTTAGTTATTCTCGGAACCACCATGAACAAGAGCATTGGCCCTAGACGTTGTGATTTCTAGATGGTATTATTCCGGGCATTTGGAGCACTCTAAGTTAATCACACACCCAAGAGTACATCAATCCTATCGAACCGAACCTCTTCTGAATTGCCCCCAGCAGAAATCAGCCAGATTGAACCTACTTTTACCTATTTTGTAGGATATTCCCAGCCATACGACGCTCAAACAGAAGCCATTAAATTAGATTGAAGGCACAAGACTGATTAATTGTAATTACCTGCCAGCTCTTTGGACTCACCACTGCGGATGCGATGAAATTTTTGAGTTTCCTTTATATGCATACTATACAATCATGATCTAGGACACGCGGTTTGGGATGATATTTTTCGGGAAACTTGGAGAGAGAGAAAAATCCCAATCTATCGGTAGCCCGCAGGGTTCGGATATAGCCTTTGGTTGTTGGTAAAAGTATGGAAAGTAGAAAGGTTGTGTGGCTATCACAAAAGCCTTACTAGTTATATATCCTTGACAGCCGTTGCTACGATGGCTACCACTGAGCGACTGCCACACCATGCCCGGATAACCACACACAAAGGGTGTGTGTATCCCGCCGTAAATCATCCGCTTATGTATGACACTTCCACCACGAAGTCTCCTACCTGTACCCAATCCCTATACCTACCTGTCAATATCCACCCCGCTCCAATGGCTTTTCAACACCCCATAACTTCCCTCCTGCCATTAGCTAGGCCAAGGGATTGTTATGCCCTTGAAAATAACCTGCCGTACAGTGCTATATTGTACCGGATTGTCTCTCGCATTGTGATTCCCAAAAACATTAGCAGAGAGTATGTAATTCACCACTTTGATTTTCTCCATGCAAGAATTCCAATAGGTCATCTTGGGTGGAAAATGACAGACTCTGATCCATCCTGGATGAATCTACAAGAAGCACGTTAGGTCAAGACAAGGGAAGGAAGCTGGGAGGGTGAGAAAAAAGTAGATAGTGTAGACAAGTAATAATGGGAATAAGCTCGATTGTGTCGGAAATCTGTTGGTACTGCTGAGAATGCACTGGCGATAGTTTTATTATTTCATGGGAATTCATAAAGTTCAGGAAAGTGATTCTGTTAACACGGGGGTAGGAGCAAGGAGAGTTGAACAAACCCGTGAAGACCATGGATATTAAAGCAAAACAAGAGCGGCAGTCCTTGAAATGCACTTCTTTCGCTAAGGGATTGGACATAATTTTTCTTTTGCGGCTATAAGGTTAGGCAAGCGATTGCGAACATGTGTAGAAGAAAGTAGATATAAATAGCTATCGATTGAAAGACAAGAATTACTTTGTTATGCTTTCATGACTCCCCTATTGTTACTATTAGTTAAGTAAGTAAGAAGAGGAGAACCAAGCTGCGAGATGTCAAGCTCCCCCATTGTCTTTCGGTACCATATTACATCTTCCTTGATATATCATAGGGCGCTACTTATCCCTCCACTATGCCCAGTGAATATTGTGGAAAATATTCTACAGCGGTCACGTGGATGACAAGAGATGCGTGTCTCCACTTGCTTGCAGCGGTGCATGGTTCCGGTGGATACAACTGATCAAGTGCCCGAGACATTGTAAGTCTAACTGTCTTTTTCCCTATAATTGGGCGATGAGGTTACTCCCGACTAGCCGTGCCGGAACGTCTTTTCTGGTTGGTAAGATAGCTTACCCCGTCCCTGCGAGACGATCCACTTTAGTACAGTTTTGGCCTTTAGGGCACCCACACGCTGGTTCTAGGAGAGAAGCGGAGTGCGATCTTAGTAAAAGTAGTGTGTTTTTGTTTTTTTCTAAAGAAAGGGAGAAAGGATGACCAAAAGCAGGAAAGCTAATTCGGAGGTTGATACAAATTAGAATTAGCTTAAATATGTGCGATAAGAGCCTTAGTAGCCTTTTGTAGCTACAGCTTAAATATCTCCAATTGCTAGAATAGGCCAAAATAAGTGATCAAAATGGCCAAACATATATAGGGAATATTGACAACCCCATCCTTTACAAGAATAAAGCTACTCTCGCTTTTCGGCGCATAACGCACCATTAGTCCCAGGCCGGTATATGCCTCCAAACCCGAATGGCACAGGAAGGTTGGACTTATACCAAGGGTCGTAGAATGACCTAGACGAAACTAAAGCCGCCTAATCACCGAATGTAGCTTAATGTAAAGGAGTAAGATGAGGGAGCAATACATGAGGCAAAAACCTTGTCTGTGGAGAACTGAAGGCGATATATCCAATGGTATGATCCATCCATATTTTTGTTAATCGAGTGAGAAATTGTGAAGTTAACGAACGCTAAGCGTGATAGGGGCAAGCATCATGAGTAAAACTTGGGAAGTTGTGTGATATGATACCATGGATGGTTTGGATATGTGGCCTGCTCTATTTCTTGGAATCTTGCCCTTTGTGTTTTAATAGTTGTGGACACCAACAGGAATAAGGGTTAAGCCTGATGATCATAAGATTGTTTCTCCTCTGGAGTTTAGTCCCAAGGCTTAGATGGTTTGGGTTGATCTCAGTTTTCTATCGAAAGCTGTTCCAATACTGCCCGCAATATCATATGACGGCGCGGGCATGACCGTAATCACTGATATGGTCCGGGAACAGGCACTGTACTGTTGATGGGGGGGCGGATTCTAGACTTGCCCCGCAATACTGGCAGTGACCAGGACTAGGAGCAATTACGACCAAACAGAGAGAATTGTATGTATCTGATGAAAATGTGGTATATCTACCAGTAACTCAAAAGAAGTGAGTTTTTGAAACGGGCTTATGATCGCACTTCGTTTCCGTACCAACCAGGAACTCATTGGAGAGGAGAAAGTGATCTACAAAACTCATAGGGACAAATCGATTCACCAGCCCTCCTAATTGGGGTGTGGGGTCTCACCCCTTTTGGGCAGAATTTAACAAAAATAGAATCCGATCCCACGGCTTTCTGATGTCTGAGTGTTGGAAATTGTACTCACGGGCGTGCTCTCTTCTTGTCTGTTGCTGTAGTTACAAGTGATACGTCATGACTACCTACGTCACCCCCTTTCCCTTCTCTGAATCTTAGCCTCTCTTCTGTCTTTCTTTTCGTCTTGTTTCTTCTTTCCTTTACTTACAAAATTCTCTTCTTACTCAACAAGCAATATAAGTCTTTCGCTATCTTCGGTGACCGCTCTCCTTTGAACCTGTGAAACTACTCGCTTCCACTCCTTCCGATCAGATAGCTCTCAACACTGAGCAAGTTCGCTCATTTTTCCCTCGTCACAATCGAAACTGCGGAGGGGAAGTGTACTATATATAAAAAATAATGAAACCCTCCAAGGTCCATCCATATACCACGAGATATATCCATCTATTATACTTGTACCTCCTTTCATGTCCCTATCCCTAGGGCACTCCCGCTATAACAAAAAGAAAGATGTGCTCTACAAAGACTCCGGTTATCCATACCTCCGTGCAGTCATTTTATCTTTGGAATTTCCTCCGGTGAATGGATCAACCCAAAAGGGCATCCCCGAAACCTTTTACTATAGCAACGGGAATAATAACTTGAGTATGCCGAGCGGCTTCCAGAATCCCCCTCTCAATCCGTGCTATCAGCAATCTGCTCTCCCTAGCGCCCCCAATTCTTCGCCACGCATGCTTTAGTGTGATCACTCCCCCTCTGACTCGGCTTCGATTACCGAAGTGAAAATATATCGGTATAACTTGACAGGTTCAGTGAAAACTGATAGTTCTGAGAGTTGGACGTAATATAGTATGAATGTTTAGATAAATTTCCAAGCTTGCGCTATCGAGACAAACTGTGATTAAGGGGATATGCCTCCTCTATATATCTCATCTTGTGTCACGTGCTTTGTTCATACGGGTGTTAAGGAAATATTCATGTGTCATACATGGTTACAAGATCGATCATGCGGCCGTGCAGGATGAGGAATCATATTTTCCAAGGCCTTCGGTAATCGAAGCCGGGTTAGGGGGGGGGGAGTGGTTGGGTCGGGGCTTCTGGGCGTGGGGATTGAAGTGGGGCTCTTTAATGTCTTAGTAAGCAAAAATAAAAGGAACTTTTATGGGAATTTCCACCATAAGCCCGATTGCTACACGAGTGCTTTTATCTCATACCCCCGGTTGGAAAAGGCACATTCCTGGTCCTTCCATTATTTTTGATCCAAACCCACGCTTCGTGGTAATATTATCACCGATGGATGGGCAGGAGGGTGTCCAGTGTTAGCGAGGGAGGAGGTTAGCGAAGCGCTGTGAGAGTAGGCGTGTGGAGGTGGTAGTGGGGACTGGGTGGGGGATGCGGAGGCCAACTGGGTGTTAGGCCGCTTGAATCCCTGCATGCGCTACCGCTTAGAGGTCCTAGAGTTGCCGTAATTGAGGAGGAAGAGGGAAGTCGTGCTGTTCTCGCTGTTCGTGTTGTATGCAATTGGGATGATTGTTGCGGTCGCCGTCTAATGGTGCTGTGAAAGACTTTAATATTTCTCTCATAGTCTTTTTTTATCTACTGTCAAGTTGTAAAACTTGGATGAAACTAGAGAGGGTGGCGTCACAACTGGCATCGTTTTCAGATAGACGATGCAAAGGGGTTTACCGGTATTAGATTTCCTACTGTATTAAGTTCTTGTGAGAAAACCTATTCTACTCGAGTAGTCCAGCGGATCTCGGGCCCTCCCTATAGAATACCAGCAAAAAACATAATATCCCACTCAAGGCAAACCAAATAATACTTCAACTCCATAGTGAGAAAACATGCATGGAAAAAAATCCTAAAAATCCTAAGTATTTTTCTTCAAAATACATCAGAAATACTATTATACAAAATTTCGATAATTTTCTCTGACTGCAAACGAGCAACTATGCAGATGGCCTGTATCGCTTAAAATGGCCCTTTTAGAAAAATTACAATGTAAGAGGACTGCCAAGCTGTGCTGAGACTCTCCTTCTTAATTGTTTGGCATCTTGGTGAATCAGTAGGGGAAACATCGCACTTCGGCTAGGATAAAAAAACGTTGCCGGTATTCTGAAGGGAGGGCCTGTGATCCGCTGGCATAAAATAGGTTTTCCCAAGTTTCTTGTGGCTATGGTCGAAACGTGACTTTGCCTTGGGAGCGAATTTGCAAGCTCGACTAGACTCAAGACGGTTTACAACGGTGGGTTACCATCATACTGTGCAAGCCCCCCGGGCAGTCGATGCCATCTCTCGTAGCTTGACGGTCGTGTGCGTAAATATCATAGGTAAATAGGTAAATAGGCTCTAAGTCCGCTGGTGCTACGTCCGAGGAACATCAAAATTCCTCGCTCCCCTCAACACTTCTCTTTCTCTCAACTTACGAGCCCAAGAACATTCTCCAAACGCCTCTTGTTTCCCCATAATCCTATGGCTTGCGCATCACCAAAGTCTACGCCAAAGAGTAGGCCCGTGTCATGTGTTACCTTAAGATATGGTAGTCAGCCTCATGAGTTTCTTGGCCCCGCCCGTTTATTCAACGACTTTAAATAATCACAAGGTACCCGAGAGTAGTACAAGGTTTTTAGGTTAAAAATTATGGCTTCGTGGGTAGATACTGAAAAAAAATTTAAACAGTAGCACCAGTACCGTTTTCCCAAATTCCTTCTCTGCTTCGTCGGAATGTATCAAAAGGGAAAAAAAGAGCTGGAACTAGAGCGGCACTACTGTAGCTGTACAGTACCGGCACTTATGAATCTCCTCGGGGCATTGGAGAAAACTGGTTCCTTGTCTTTGTGTAACGAGATTCGGGTCCAGTGACTGGAAACAGTGTTGTGAATTAGGCGCAAGGCTTCATCGACCCCGCTTTTCCTCGTCTTCAAGAAATTTCGTTAACGAACCCCAAGTTAATCAACACCTTGTTTCCAACAACATTCAAAGCGGCGAAAAGTGAAAAATGACACAAGCCTTCAGCAATAACAATAACTCTTTCAACATTGCGAACACCTTTTATTACACTACCCCCGATGAGAGATCAGAAATACTGGCGTGGCTATCTCCATTAGAACCGCGAGTGCGACATCGAGACATCGGGACCCGGAGGGTCGACAGTATAGGTGCTTGGGTACTGGAAACTGAAGAATTTGGGCGCTGGCACAATGGCGGTAGGGAGGATGAATCCTACCATCCGACCTTATTTTGCGACGGTAATCCGGGAGTGGGAAAGAGCTATATCGTGTAAGAGAGCATGCACTGCTGCGGGAAATTAAAGAATACGATTGCTAACAAGCTGCGGTAACAGTTCACTAGTGATAGACAAGCTATGCGACGAAGCCGTCGAGGGGGATCCTATCGTTGCGTGTTTTTACTTCGACTTTGCCGCCCGGAATGAGCAGTCGCCAGTAAATATGCTAGGCTCCCTGCTGAGACAGCTTGTTAGAGGAGAGGGAGAAATTCCGGAAGTGATAGACAGCGAATTTAGAAAGGAGAAAAGGGTTATTGGGGGTAGGGGGCTACAGATTTCGGGGATTTTGAGGATGTTCCTGTCAATCGTAGCCACGAGGCGCACATTTATTTGTGTCGATGCACTTGATGAATGTGTACCGGAGCATCGCATGGTGATTCTTGAATCGTTAGGCCAGATTCTACGAGGATCTCCAAATACCCGCCTATTTATGACCGGAAGACCACATGTGCGGGGTGAGGTGGAGAAGGAGTTGGGTGGAGCGGCAACCTTTATGTTTATACGTGCTACGGAAGAGGGGGTGCTGAGATTTCTGCGAGAGAGACTTAAGAAGGACACTGCCCCAACTGTAATGAGCAGCACATTGGAAGGGGATATTATCAAGAGCATTCCCGCAATAAGTTCAGAAACGTATGTAGTAACGAGGTCAAGGGCAATACTATTCTAACATAATTGCTGACGTATCTGGGCCTAGATTCCTGCTAGCCTCTCTCCACATCGAGGCAATCCTGAGAGGTACCACCCTTTCACGGCGGAGGAAGACACTCAAGTCCATAAAAGATGGGGCAGGATTCCTGGATGCATACGGTGCGACGCTGGAGCGCATAAAGGCTCAGGACGAGGAAATGACAAAGCTTGCCGTGCTCACCCTCACATGGATCTGTCATTCGGAGCGGCCATTACAGCTAGATGAGTTGTGCCACGCGCTGGCGGTGGAGATAGGAGAAATAGATGTTGATCCCGAAAACGTCCCCCCAATCGGCACATTGCTAGACTGCTGCCAAGGCCTGATCACAGTCGACGCGGAGGCTTCGACTGTGCGGTTAATCCACTATACGGTGCAAGAGTACCTTTGCAGCCTTCCAGGTCTCTTCAGCAAACCTCACTCGGTGCTTGCGGAAACCTGCTTAACCTATCTGAATTCACAACAAGTCAAGGACGTCACAGCCCATTCTCTCGCATCCCTCGGAAGCATGCCATTCCTCAAATATTCGGCAAGATATTGGGGAACACATGCGAACAAAGATCTCTCCGACCATGCCAGGACACTTGCGCTAGAACTCTTGAAACATTACCAAGACCACATATCCGCTGTCTCACTTCTAGAACAGGTGCCGTATTCTGGATATATCCAGGACATGGATACTTCCCCGCTCTTCTCTGGCCTACACTGCGCATCGTTCTTCGGGATTGTTGAATTTGTCACTCTGTTGATAAATGCTAAAGGTTACAAGGTCGACCAACAAGATTGTGGAGGTAGGACGCCTCTCTCATGGGCGGCGAGGAATGGACGTGATGAAGCGGTCAAGATACTGCTGGGGCAGAAGAATGTGGACCCCAATTGCCCAGACAAGAATGGTGAAGGGCCACTTGGGTGGGCTGCTATCGAGGGACACGAATCAGTGGTCAAGTTATTGCTGGAACGGGAAGATGTCGACCCCAATCTCCCAGATGATCAAGATCGAACACCACTCGCGTATGCTGCCACCTTTGGACACGAAGGAGTGATCAAGTTATTGTTAGAGCGGGAAGATGTCGACCTCAATCTCCCAGACGTGAACAATCGAACACCACTCGGGAGCGCTGCTAGTTGGGCGCACGAGGGAATGGTTAAGCTATTGCTGGAACGGGAGAACGTCGACCCCAATCGCCCAGATAGGAATGGTCTAACACCACTCGGGTGGGCTGCCAGTAAAGGACACGAAGGGGTGGTCAAGCTATTGCTGGGACGAGAAGATGTCGACCCCAATCTCCCAGATGATCAAGATCGAACACCACTCGCGTATGCTGCCACCAATGGACACGAAGGAGTGATCAAGTTATTGTTAGAGCGGGAAGATGTCGACCCCAATCTCCCAGACATGAACAATCGAACACCACTCGGGAGCGCTGCTAGTTGGGGACGCGAAGGAATGGTTAAGCTATTGCTGGAACGGGAGAACGTCGACCCCAATCGCCCGGATAGGAATGGCCTAACACCACTTGGGTGGGCTGCCAGTAAAGGACACGAAGGGGTGGTCAAGCTATTGTTGGGACAAGAAGATGTCGACCCTAATCACCCAGATGATCAAGATCGAACACCACTCGCGTATGCTGCCACCTTTGGACACGAAGGAGTGATCAAGTTATTGCTAGAGCGGGAAGATGTCGACCCCAATCTCCCAGACGTGAACGATCGAACACCACTCGGGAGCGCTGCTAGTTGGGGACGCGAAGTAATGGTTAGGCTATTGCTGGAACGGGAGAACGTCGACCCCAATCACGCAGATAAAAACGGTCTAACACCACTTGGGTGGGCTGCAATCAAGGGACATGAAGGGGTGGTTAAGTTATTTCTAGAACAGAAGGACGTCGATCCCAATCACTCAGACAATGATAATCGAACACCACTCGCGTTGGCTGCTATCGAGGGACACAAAGTAGTTGTCAAGCTATTGCGGCAACGGGAAAAAGTTGATCCTGACGGGCTAGATGAGTGCGGTTGAACACCACTCCGATGGGCTACCTCCCGTGGGCATGAACGAACTATTGCTAAGACAGGACCGTGCAACCCCATGGTCCTGATCACCACTCTTTCACTCTACTAGGAAGGACAGAGAGGGGTAGTAAGCCCCGGTGTCTGTGCAAACCTCCAATTCCCAGCGGCCCAACTCTGGTTAACTTAAAGACCTCGGCTGAAATACAGTCGTGGGATACTTAATTGACTACCCTCAAATTGCGTGGGGTTCCTTCTTCTCTAGGCTCTAGCGCTAGCCTAGCTCAACTTCGGGTGGCCTATTATGAGCTGTGGCAACTATCATCATTTCCCCTAGGCCCTTTACATCAGTCCTAAGTCCTATAACACGGCCTTTAGATCTCCCACCCCCACCATCGGCCGGAATACCCACGTATGTAGATATAGCCCTCTGAAACCTTCCAATATTTGCTAATCTTTAGGAATGAAAGCTCATTGTCTATACCGTGACGCCACCTTGCAACTATTTCGTTTTTTGACTAGCATCATTTATCTTGATTACAGTTGTGAGATTTCACTCGACTGGATGTGCCGGAACATCTTTTCTGGTTGATAAGATAGCTTACCCTGTCCCTGCAGGACGATTCACTTTAGGACTGCTTTGGCCTTTAGGGTACCCACATGCTATGCTAGTTCTGGGAGAGAAGCGGAGTGAGATCTTGGTAAAAGTCAGGTATTTTTTTCCTTTCCTAAAGAAAGCAAGAAAGGATGTGCGAAAGCAGGAAGGCTAATTCGGAGGTTGATACAAATTGGAATTAGCTTGAATATGTGCAATAAGAACCGTAGTAACCTTTGGTGGTTACAGCTTGAATATCTCCACTTGCTAGAATAGACCAAAATAAGTAATCATAATGGCCAAACACATATAGGGAATATCGGCAACCTCATCCTTTACAAGAACAAACCTACCTCCGCTTTTCGGTGCATAACGCCTCATTAGTTCCAGGCCGGTATATACCTCCAAACCCGAATAGCACAGAGAGATTGAACTTATACCGACGGCCGCAGAATGGCCCAGACGAAACAAAAGCCACCCCGTCACCGGATGTAGCTCAATATAAAGGAGTAAGATGAGGAGGCAATACATGAGACAAAAACCTTGTCTGTGGAAAACTGAAGACGATATCCAATGGTATGATACATCCCTATTATTGTTAATCGAGTGAGAAATTGTGAAGTTGACGAATGCGAAGCATGATAAAGGCAAGCATCATGAGTAAAACATGGAAAGTTGTATGATACGATGGATGGTTTGGATATGTGGCCCGCCCTATCGCTTGGAATCTTGCCCTTTGTGTTTTAATAGTCGAGGAGTGACACCAACAGGAGTAAGGGTTAGGGCTTATGATCATAAGATTGTTTCTCCTGGGGAGTTTAGTCTCAAAGATTTGAAGGTTTGGGTGGATCTCAGTTTTCTATCGAAAGCTGTTCCAATACTGCCCGCAATATCATATGACGGCTCAGACATGATCGTAATCACTGATATGGTCCTGGAGCATGCACTGTACTGTAGATTGGGCGGAGATGTCTAGACTTGCCCCGCAATACTGGTAGTGACCAAGACTAGGAGCAATTACAACCAAACAGAGAGAATTGTATGTGTCTGATAAAAATGTGGTATATCTACCAGTAACTCAAAAGAAGTGAGTTTTTGAAACAGGCTTATGATCGCACTTCGTTTCTATACCAACCAAAAACTCATTGGAGAGAAGAAAGAGATTTACATATCTCATAGGGGCAAAATCGATTCACCAACCCTCTGAATTGGGGTGTGGGGTCTCATCCCTTTCGGACAGAATTTAACAGAGATGCGATTCCGATCGCACAGCTTTCTGATGTCTGGGGAAGTTCGTCACAACCGAAACGGCGGAGGGGGAAGTGTACTATATATAAAAAATAATGAAACCCTCCAAGGTCCATCCAATACCGCAAGATATATCGATCTATGGTACTAGTACCTCCTTTCATGTCCTTATCCCTAGGGCACTCCCGCGATAACAGAAAAGAAAGACGTACTCTACAAAGACTCCGGTTATCCATACCTCCTTGCAGTCCTTTTAGCTTTGGTATTTCATCAGGTGAATGGATCAACCCAAAGGGCATCCCCGAAACCTTTTACCATAGCAATGGGAATAATAGCTTGAGTATGCCGAGCGGCTTCCAGCATCCCCCTCTCAATCCGTCCTATCAACAACCTCCTTAATCTCTCCCTAGCGCCCCTAATTCCCCGCAATGCATGCTTTAGTGTGATCACTTGTGACACCCCACACCCCCTCTGACTCGGCTTCGATTACCGAAGTGAAAATATATCGGTATAACTTGACAGGTTCAGTGAAAACTGATAGTTCTGAGAGTTGGACGTAATATAGTATGAATGTTTAGATAAATTTCCAAGCTTGCGCTATCGAGACCAACCGTGATTAAGGGGATATGCCTCCTCTATATATCTCATCTTGTGTCACGTGCTTTGTTCATACGGGTGTTAAGGAAATATTCATGTGTCATACATGGTTACAAGATCGATCATGTGGCCGTGCAGGATGAGGAATCATATTTTCCAAGGCCTTCGGTAATCGAAGCCGGGTTAGGGGGGGGGAGTGGTTTGGCATGGGGATTGAAGTGGGGCTCTTTAATGTCTTAGTAAGCAAAAATAAAGGAACCTTTATGGGAATTTCCACCATAAGCCCGATTGCTACACAAGTGCTTTATCCCATACCCCCCCCCCGGTTGGAAAAGGCACATTCCCGGTCCTTCGATTATTTTTGATCCAAACCTGCGCTTCGTGGTAATGTTATCAGCGAGGGATGCGCAGGAGGGTGTCCAGTGTTAGCGAAGTACGGTACTGTGAGACTAGGCGTGCGGAGGTGCTACGGTAGTGGGAACTGGGTGGGGGTGCGGAGGCTAACTGGGTGTTAGGCCGCTTGAATCCCTGCATGCGCTACCGTACCGCTTAGAGGTCTTAGAGTGGCCATAATTGAGGAGGGAGAGGGAAGTCGCGCTGTCCTCGCTGTTCATGTTGTATGCAGTTGGGACGATTGTTGCGGTCGCCGGCTGTTGGTGCTGTGAAAGACTTTGAATATTACTCTCATAGTCTTTTTTATCTACTGTCAAGTTGTAAAACTTGGATGAAACTAGAGAGGGTAGCGTCACAACTGGCATCGTTTTTGGATAGACGATGCAAAAGTGTTTACCGGTATTAGATTTCCTACTGTATTGAGTTCTCGTGAGAAGACCTATTCTAGTGCAGCGGATCTCGGGCCCTCCCTATAATACCGGCGATGTTTTTTTATCCCAGCAAAAAAGCATAATGTCCCACTCAAGGCAAACCAAATAATACTTCAACTCCAGTGAGAAAACACGCTCAGAAAAAAATCCTAAAAATCCTAAAAATCCTAGTATTTTTCTTTAAAGTACATCAGAAATACTATTATACAAAAATTCTATAATTTTCTCTAACTACAAAAGAGCAACTATACAGATAGCCTATATCGCTTAAAATCACCCTTTTAGAAAAATTACAAGGACTGCCAAGCTGTGCTGAGAGCCTCCTTATTAAATTGTTTGGCATCTTGGTGAATCTGTAGGTGAAACATCGCACTTTGGCTACGATAAAAAAACGTTGCCGGTATTCTGAAGGGAGGGCCTGAGATCCGCTGGTATAAAATAGGTTTTCCCAAGTTTCTTGTGGCTATATGGTCGAAACGTGACGTTGCCTTGGAAGGGAGTGCAAGCTCGACTAGACTCAAGACGGTTTGCAACGGTGGGTTACAAGTACCATCATACAAGCCCCACCGGCAGTCGATGTCGTCTCCTGCAGCTTGACGGTCGTCTGCGCAAATAGGTACGGTAAACAGGCTCTCCAAGTCCACTGTTGTTACGTCCGAGGCATATCAAAATTCGTCGCCCCCCGCAACACTTCTCTTTCTCTCAACTTACGAGCCCAAGAACATTCTCCGAACGCCTCTTGTTTCCCCATAATCCTATGGCTTGCGCATCACCGAAGTCTGCATCGGGGAGTGGACCCATGTCATGTGTTACCTTGAGATATGGTACAGCCTCATGCGTTTCTTGGCCCCCCCCGCTTAGTCAACGACTTTAAATATCGTAAAATCTCGAATAATTGAACAATGTGCTATGTCGTCGGGAATTCCCTACCTGGGAAAAGGGGCTAAAATCGCTGCGAAAAAAGAGCTGCTCAGCCCTCCTAGAGACATGAAAAAACAAAAAAACACCAGACTTTACTAGAGGAGGCAACTCCAACGACATAGTAATTTACATTGTTCAATTATTCGAGATTTTACGGTAATCACAATATAGCCGAGAGTAGCACAAGGTTTTTAGGTTAACAATTATGGCTTCATGGGTAGATACTGAAAAAATGTTTTAAAAAGTAGCACCAGTACCGTTTTCCCAAATTCCTGCTCTGCTTCGTCGGATATCAAAAGGGGAAAAAAAAGGCTGGAGCTAGAGCGGTACTACTGTACTTGTGACGGCACGTATGAATCTCCTCAGCGCCTGGGACAAAACCAGTTCCCATGTGATTGTGTAACGAGTCTCGGGTCCAGTTATTGAAAACAGTGTTGTCGATTAGGCACAAGGCTCCATCGACCCCCGCTTTTTCTCGTCTTCAAGAAATTTCGTCAGCGAACCTCAAGCTAATCAAAACCTTGTTTTCAACATTCAAAGCGGTGAAAAGTGAAAAATGGCACAAGCCTTCAGCAATAACAATAACTCTTTCAACATTGGGCCTACCTTCAATTACACTACCCCCGATGATAGATCCGAAATATTGGCGTGGCTATCTCCCTTAGAACCACGAGTGCGACATCGAGACATCGGAGCCCGGAGGGTCGATAGTATATGTTCCTGGGTACCGGAGACTGAAGAGTTTAGGCACTGGTACAATGGTAGTAGGGAGGATGTATCCTACCGTCCGACCTTATTTTGCGACGGTAATCCGGGAGTGGGAAAGAGTTATATCGTGTAAGGGATTATGCATTATTGCGGGAAATTCAAGAATACAATTGCTAATAAGTTACAATAACAGTTCACTAGTTATAGACAAGCTATGCGACGAAGCCGTCGAGGGGGAGTCTACCGTTGCGTGTTTTTACTTCGACTTTGCCGCCCGGAATGAGCAGTCGCCAGTAAATATGCTAGGCTCCCTGCTGAGACAGCTTATTACCGGAGAGGGAGAAATTCCGGAAGTCATAGATCGCGATTTCCGAAAGGCGAAAAGGGTTATTGGGGGTAGGGGGCTACAAGTTTCGGGGATTTTGAAGATGTTCCAGTCAGTCGCGGCCGCGAGGCGCACATTTATCTGTGTTGATGCACTTGATGAATGTGTACCGGAGCATCGCATTGTGATTCTTGAATCGTTAGGCCAGATTCTGCGAGAATCTCCGAATACCCGCCTATTTATGACCGGAAGATCACAGGTGCGGGGGGGGGTGGAGAAGGAGTTTGGTGGAGTGGCAACCTTCATGTTTATACGGGTGTCAGAAGAGAGGGTGCTGAGATTTCTGCGCGAGAGACTCAGAAAGGACACGGCCCCAACTATAATGAGCAGCGCATTGGAGGGGGATATTATCAAGAGCATTCCCGCGATAAGTTTAGAAACGTATGTAATAATTATGTCAAGGGCAACTCTACCCTAAATTAATGGCTAACGTATTCGAACCTAGATTCCTACTGGCCTCTCTCCACATCGAGGCAATCCTCAGAGGTACCACCTTTTCACGGCGGAGGAAGGCACTCAAATCTATAAAAGATGGGGCAGGATTGCGGGATGCGTACGGTGCGACACTGGAGCGCATCGAGGCTCAGGACGAGGAAAAGGCAAAGCTTGCGGTGGCCACCCTCACATGGGTCTGTCATTCGGAACGGCCATTACAGGTGGATGAGCTGTGCCACGCGCTTGCGGTGGAGATAGGAGAAACGGATGTTGATCCCGAAAATGTTCCTTCAATCGGCACATTGTTAGACTGCTGCCAAGGCCTGATAACGGTCGACGCGGAGGCTTCGATTGTACGGTTAATCCACTATACGGTGCAAGAGTACCTTTGCAGTCACTTAAGTCTCTTCCGTAAACCTCACTCGGTACTTGCGGAAATCTGCCTAACCTATCTAAACTCCCAACAAATCAAGAGCCTCACATCCCATTCTCTCCCTGACGATGGAAGCATGCCATTCCTCAAATATTCAGCAAGATATTGGGGAACACATGCGAACAAGAATCTCTCTGACCATGCGAGGACACTCGCGCTACAACTCTTGAAACAGTACGAAGACCACATATCTGCTGTATCACTTCTACGGCAGGTACTACCGCCTGGACATATTGGGGGCATCACTACTTCCCCGCTCTCCTCTGGCCTACACTGCGCATCGTTCTTTGGGATTATTGAACTTGTGGTTGCACTGACAAATGTTGAAGGTCACAAGGTCAACCAACAAGGTTGGGGAGGTAATACGCCGCTCGTATGGGCGGCGAGGAATGGCCATGAGGAAGCGGTCAAGATACTGCTGGAGAATAAGAATGTCGATACCAATCTCCCGGATGTGCATGATCGGACACCGCTCGGGTGGGCCGCTATCAAGGGACACACAGGAATAGTCAAGTTATTGCTGGAACGGGGAAATGTGGACCCCAACCGCCCAGACATGATTGGTGAAGGGCCACTCGGGTGGGCTTCTATCAAGGGACACGAAGCAGTGGTCAAGTTATTGCTGGAACGGGGAGATGTTGACCTCAATCGCCCAGACAATGATGACCGAACACCTCTCGGGTGCGCTGCTGTTAAGGGACATGACAGAGTGGTCAAATTGTTGCTGGGACGTGAAGACGTCGACCCCAATCGCCCAGACAAGGATGACCGAACACCCCTCGGGTGTGTTGCTGTTAAGGGATATGACAGGGTGGCCGAGCTGTTGCTGGAACGGGAAGACGTCGATCTCGATCGTCGCGACAAGAATCATCATACACCGCTCATGTATGCAGCTCATAATGGGCACGAAGGGGTGGTCAAGTTATTACTGGAACAAAGAAATGTCAACCCGAATCACTCAAATAAGGATCATCAAATACCGCTCGCGTTGGCTGCCATCATGGGACACGAAGGGGTGGTCAAGCTATTGTTGGGACGAGAAGATGTCGACCCCAATCACCCAGATGATCAAGATCGAACACCACTCGCGTATGCTGCTACCGATGGACACGATGGAGTGATCAAGTTATTGCTAGAGCGGGAAGATGTCGACCCCAATCTCCCAGACATGAACAATCGAACACCACCCGGGAGCGCTGCTTGTTGGGGAAACGAAGGAGTGGTTAGGCTATTGCTGGAACGGGAGAACGTCGACCCCAATCACCCAGATGAAAACGGTCTAACACCACTCGGGTGGGCTGCGATCGAGGGACACGAAGGGGTGGTCAAGGCATTGCTTGGACGTGAAGATGTCGACCTCACTCTTCCAGATGATCATGATCGAACACGACTCGCGAACGCTTCCCCTTCGGGAAACGAAGGAGTGGTCAAGCTATTGCTGGAACAGGAGAAGGTCGACCCCAATCACCCAGATAAAATCAATCTAACACCACTCGGGTGGGCTGCCATCAAGGGACACGAAGGGGTAGTCAAGATATTACTGGAACGTGAAGACGTCGACCCCAATCACTCAGATAAAAACGGTCTAACACCACTCGCGGGTGCTGCTATTTTTGGAAACGAAGGAGTGGTTAAGCTGTTGCTGGAGCGGGGGAACGTCGACCCCAATCACCCAGATAAAAACGATCTAACACCACTCGGGTGGGCTGCAATTGAGGGACACGAAGGGGCGGTCAAGGTATTACTGGAACGTGAAGACGTCGACCCCAATCACTCAGATAATTATAATCGAACACCACTCGCGTGGGCTGCTATCGAGGGACACGAAGGAGTTGTCAAGCTATTGCGGAAAAGGAAAATGTTGATCCTAACCATCTAAATAAGCGTGGTTGAACACCATTCCGGTGGGACACCCCCTATGGGCATGAACAAACCATTTCTAGGACAGGACCGTGTCGATCCCATGGTCCGGATCGACAGGGTGGTATACTACTCTTTCACCCTTCTAGGAGGGGAGAAGGAAGAGTAGTGTGCCTCGGTGTCTGCGCAAACTTCCAATGCCCAGCGGCCCATCTCCCATTAAAGACTTCAGCTTTAGTACAGTTGTGGGATATTTAATTGGCCACTCTCAAATCGTGTGGGGTTCCCCATTCTCTAGTGCTAGCCTAGCTCAGCTCCGTGCAGTACAGCCTTGTATGGGCTCTCGCAACCACCATCATCTTTCCTAGGTCCTTTACATCATTCCTATAACACCACCTTGGGATTCCCCCATCGCCGCTATTGGCCAGAATACCAAACGTATGTCGACATCCCCCTCTAAACCTTCCGATATTTGCTAACGTTTAGAAATAAAGTCTCCTCCTGGTGTTTACCCTACAGCAACCTTGCAACTATTTCGTTTTTGACTAGCATTATTTATCTTGATTACAATTACCCCATCGAATAGATTCCTTGTAACAAAATCTTCCCCCTTTTCCATTCTCCTTTATGTATCCATTTCATCTTTGTTTTCCCTCGCTAGCGATAGATAGATAGATCAATAAACTACACATAGACCTCCCTCTCCAACACATGAGGACCCGGCGTAGGCGTTCCCGGAGCCAGTGTTCTCAGCCGTCCGGGGCCCCCGTAGGGCCCGGCGGCGGGGCTGCCAAGACCCCCGGACGAGACGGGACGGCAAAATGTCGTCCGTCCTCGTCCTGGAGCTCCCAGGACGGCCGTCATTGGTAAGGACGAGAAGCCCCACGGTCTGAGCCAACTTTAGATAGGGGACGCTGGGGGACGGCAGGGGACTGCAGGGGACGGCGGGTGACGGTGGGTGACCGCCGGTGACCGCCAGGTACCATCAAATCCATCCTATCCACGCTGTGTCCCTACACCCTCTGAGAGTAATTCTAAGATTACCGAATGATAGAGCAGTGTAATAGAGACAGGTGGGAGAAGATAAATAGCAGAAAAGAATTGAGGTAAAGGAGAATTACGAAGGCAAAACCCACCGGATACTGCAATATTCAACACTTTATTTTTCATTGCCTTCTCACGTTCTTCCCTAGCTCTCTTTAGTATTCAATTTGGGTTGCTGCTTCTATGTCACACGAGAATGAAGCTACAGGATCACAGGATACAATCTGGGATTTTGATATTGATACGGTCTCCGGACTTACAAATAGTGCAAGTCTTACAATAAGTGCTGTACATCATATTGAATGTAGTCGGGGAAGTAGTCCAGGCAGTGCACTAAGTAGTGCTCCAAGTGGACTTTTAACCCCCACAGTCGGAAGTAATCAAGGGGAGGATGGGTATGCGGTGGGGTCAGAGAGAAGAATTTATAAACGGAGGAGACGAATTCGCAAGAGTTGGGTCTATTTCCCAGATAATGGGTCTGAGTATACAACAATAGATGGAAAAACTCACTGGTGATGTGCTCGCTGTAAGTTACTCTCTCACGATCTTAACATTGATTATCACTCGGTTTTGACATAGAGTGTAGGCCCATTTAAAGGATTAAGTGTGACCTTTGCCGATTCATCCACTAAGAATATGATCGAGCACTTGCATGAAATACATAAAATCGGAAAAGACGGTCCAATTCCACTCAAACATGGTCAGGTATTGATCGAAACAGCTTTTGGGAAAACCCACCAGCAGGTAACTTTCAATAGAGACCTCTTCCGCGATCTCCTGCTACGATGGATAATCGAGAACCATATTAGCTTTAGCCAAGTGGAAAAAAGTTCTTTCAGGGTACTATTAAGATATCTTGTTGCGTGTGTAAGTATTTTTTATTTTTTCAATTCCCATTGACAGTCGGGTCAATAGTGGAATATTTGATAAATTTAACTTACATGGATTATCCCTGCAGAACGCGACCTATACTGAGATGCCACACGCTCTTCCCAGCTCCGCCAATACTATCAAGAGTTGGATTCTAGAGCAATTCCATCGTTCTCAACAGAGTCTGACACGCTTGTTTCGACAAAGTAGAAGTAAAGTCCACTTTACATTCGATATGTGGACATCGCCAAACTACCGTGCCTTTCTCGGTGTTGTCGCACACTGGTTAGACTCCGACTACGAACTTCAGAGCACGGTAATTGGAATGCGGAGATTTTATGGGCGCCATACCGGAGATAATTTGGCTGCCTGTTTTCTTGAGATTATTGACCCATATAGTATTATCAATAAGATAGGATGCTTTACACTTGATAAGGCTACAAATAACGATACAGCACTGCAACATATTGCCTAGCACTTGAAGGAACTAGATATCCCCTTCGATCCCCTACAACGCCGCCTTCGTTGCTTTGGTCACGTAATAAACCTTGTAGTTAAGGCCTTTCTATGGGGATCCGATGCGGAGGTCTTTGAGGCACAGATATCTACCTATCATGACCTCCAACGTGAGACGGAGGAATTAGAGGCCTGGCGACGGAAAGGGCCTCCCGGGAAACTCCATAATATCATTACTTGGATATCGCGATCACCACAGAGAAGGGAAAGATTCCAATCCGAAGTGAAAAAGTCACTAGGTCGTAATACGAAAGCGGTATCTCTTATTCGTGGCAATACTACCAGATAGGGTAGCGACTACGATTCCCTTATACGTGCCTTTGAACTTCGGGACCCATTGGAGGAATTTGTATCACGAGGTCTTCGCCGGAATAAGGATTAAGAAAATGATGGTACACCCGCCTCTCTTTATCTTGATGAGCTAACTCCTGCCGACTGGATTACCCTGCAAGAAATCATGCATATTCTACAGCCTTTCCGAAAATGGCAGTTGATTTTACAGAGTAAGGTTCACTTTGGGCAACTACATGACATACGTCCAGCAATGGACGAACCGCTCTACCAGCTGGAACAATCCCGAGAGCATGAAATACAACACATCCGAACTTCGGTGAACCTTGCCTGGAATCTACTCAATAAGTCCCATAGACCTTTTCCTCCTACTTCCTCCCCATTGATTTAGTAACTCTTAATAGCTTACACTTATTAGATATTACATATTAACAGATCTTGTGCCGGCTCACTTCCTTGCGGTCACACTTAATCCGGAAATGAAGTATAAATACTTCGAGAACGAGTGGGAAGCTAGACCAGACTGGATTGAGAATCCCAAATCTACGGTCGACATGGTTTGGGAATCAGAGTACAAACCTAATTCTTCGCATTCCAATGAAACCATCCAGCTACCAGTCGCCTCTCCCAGAACTCCTTCTGCTTGTCCCCCAGTTTTAAATTCTTCACCTTTTCACCAAGAGTTATCGCAACTGAGAGATTTACCAGATTGGAAAAAAAAAAAACGAAGAAGGCTTATTGGAGACGACCGTGATGAGCTTCAGCGATATCTTGAGCGTGAAACAGAAGACGATCTCCCTAGTGGCCCACTACGGCATTGGATTGACCACCTTGAGGATATACGGCAAAAGGGCTTAGCCCAAATGGCAATCAACATCTTTACTATTCCTGCCATGTCTGCCGATCCCGAGAGGCTATTTAGTAGGTATGTGGACTAACTTAAACTCTTCTCTCCTACCGGACCTTCCTAAACTCTGACTATTGCATTCATGCATGGCTAATTATTCTGACAGTTCAAAACTACTGCTAACAGATAGGAGGAATTGATTGGGAGACGACATCATTGAGGCATCCGAATGCCTCAAATCCTGGTTAAGTTCCGGTATTGTCTATGGTGGAGTGAACTCAGATGTGAATCGCATGGAGAGCACACTTAAGGCTTTAGAGCTACACTCATTGGGTCTTCGCTCTTCTTCTGTCATTTGAAGTCTTTATTTTTTATTTTTTTTTCACCACCTCTTCTCTTTCTTTTTTGTCTAAGTTACTAGCTAGTCTTTG
>Ga0307509_10000718_pt1 | contig 56698 bp, 61 predicted proteins | sample 10_EM_MG_FD_202245 | JGI IMG/M metagenome (GOLD analysis project Ga0307509, IMG submission 202245) | Populus trichocarpa ectomycorrhiza microbial communities from riparian zone in the Pacific Northwest, United States - 10_EM | ecosystem: Host-associated > Plants > Roots > Unclassified | place...
TTAGGTGTTTGGGATTCTGTGATGATGCGACATAGGAGTTCGTAGGTGTCTGAGGCTAATTTGTAGTGCGGCTTCAGAGTTGCATATTGTATCAAACTAGTTGTAGTGAGACGTGGCAGTTGATAGTTGGTTCAAGGTAGTTGATAGTGCGACAGAAGAGTCTCAAGTGTTGTAGTAGTTGCTAGTGAAACAGGTTGCTAGTAGGTAGTGTAGAGTGATGTCGGTTTTTGATGATGGTGAGCAGCACATGAAAACATAGATCTTCAACAATATTCACACATATACGAGGGGCATCCTGACGTCACCTCTCACTTCTCAATCCCTACACAACTCCGTTCTCCCTCCACCTGCCGACGAGACACCTATAGCTGCAACCGCAAGATAGAGGCACCTGCAAACATAACAGCAAGCGTGTCCAGCAGCGCGACAGTGCTGATGAAAACTCCCAACCAGCTCTCCCCTTCCTGACACCCCACGGCTCTGCCAGGTCTCCATCAACAACCCCATCCCCTGCTCACCAGCAGGATACATAGCATATGAAGTCAACTCGCTGTCCCCGCAGCATGCCTGAGGAAAAAAAAATAGTCTATTTGCTCCTCTTTGACGCTCTCACCTCTAGGCGGGGAGTTCCGTCCTGTGTTTCGAAATTGCCCCGGCGCCCCCTCGCACATTCCGCTCTCGCTCCGCCCAGCGCTACCCAGACGACTGATAGGAGGGGTTTCTTGGATATGCGCTAGTAGGTGCTGCTCATTCCAAAGCCACCCTAAAGACCCATGGTGAAGACAATTGCCATTGTGAGGTACTATAAAAAAAGAATATCGGTGTCGAGATTTTCAGAAGTTTCCCCATGGCGGAAGCCATCATCCTCTAGCTTTGAGCTGGGGGGGGGATGAAGCAAGCCCCTTCTACCACATATGGCGCCTAGTACGCTGACGAGGGGCTGGTTCGCCCGGAAGACGGGGTTTATGGAGGTTCATCGAAGGAGGTGGCGGGTTGGTGGGCTATAGAGAGGAATGGGTAGAAGCGGCGGAGGGTTCTGAAAAGGTTGTTTAGGAGGGGTGCTGTGGCTGTAAGTTCTGGGGGGGCGGAAGCGCAAATTGTTGGAAGAGTCCCCTGTTTGATTTGCTTCTTCAATGATTGCTTCTAACTGGCAAATGTTGAGACCGAGTACTAAACTGTGTGGTAACTCTCTCGAGAAACATCCTAGTAGCCAATGGCGCCATATACCCTAATATCGTGGGACCAACGAACCCGAAACCCAAGAAACCCGATCACATCCCCGCCGGGCTCCCTCATAGATATAACACCCCCAGCGTGGCTTGTAGCTTGTTCCACCTCAATAGGTGAGAGCAGTAGGAGAAGTAAGTGATAGCATGATCGTAGAAACCACTTATATCCCGGATAAAACCTGAGAAAGGGACAGCGAAGGAGGTTGTAAGGACAGTGTGGGCAAATGAACCAATCAGGCTGGCATCACCCGAACAGGTAGCATAGCCATCAAAAGGCTAGGATATAATAGTGGGATATTGTACAGACAGCCAATCAATCTTCTCAATTCAAGAGATGTGAACCAGGAGAACAAAGAAATGAAATCCCGGAACTTGATATATGGGACGAAAGCGCGGATAAGAGCCGAAGGCACGGCACACGTAGGGAGAATCAGCCCGGAGCGAGCGCCATTTCCTATAAGACCAGCATTACCAACACCCCAGCATCCCGCAGAGCAAAGAGGACTTAACCCCGAAAGATAAGAGGATACCAAGGAACATAAATATTTGGTAGTTGTGACAGCAACTCTATACGAGTCCCGGCAGTAGGGCCATCTCAAGATCGTGGCCAATAGCTGACCACCCTAAAATACAGTGTGATAGACTATGCCCAAATTTCATGGTAATAGTAGTCCCGAACAGCTAGAAGGATAGACAAAGCGAGCAGGTGGGGAGCCCTGCTCCCTCGCCCACCATGCTCCTCCTCCTTTGGCCTCCCGTTTGCCGCCGGAATATCCATTCTCCTTGCTAACTTCCTGTTTCTGTGGCTTGGAAATCCTGAACCTTGAGTTAACATTCTTTCCCGAGCTCGCCCCTCCATGAGCTCTTTTCGCCCACTAAAGATTGGGCGAGAAAGCGATCCGAGACACCATTTGATTTATGATGAAGGGAAGGAAGGTGGTACAAATATCGGGGGGTACCTGGAAGGGGTTTTTGAGATCCCAGGTTTCATTGATTCGTAGCTGTAGTTTTCCACCGAGGGGGGGGGAGGAGGAGAGGGATCTGGCTACGAACAGCAGATCACTGGGAAGTTTCCATGGTCTGGCTTGCCCGGTTTGACCAGCTTTCTAGAAGCCTAGGAATTTTGGAGAAACCCCTCCACGTTGGGTAGGGGCGGTTTTACCCCTAGCAGGCCTTGGTCTGGGATCAGCATAGTTGTGGTTTTTTGTGCTCCTACTATAGTCTCATGAGTGTTTCGGTAAAGCGCTGGATTCCATTTCCTTGCTAACCAACCACCACCACGACCATTAATTCTTCACAGAATATCTTCCTTTTTGCAAGCAAATATCAAAACACCTCTATTGAATAAAACTTTGAATTAATAGCAAAAACAAGCCCATTCCGCCCTGCGCATTAAAACGTTAGCATCCGGAATTCAACCGAGAGAAATTCAACCCTAGTCTAGCCCAGGCGCCCAGTAGTGAGTTCATCAGCCATTAACTTTCTCAATCCAACCCTACCAATCCTTTGATCCCTGTGATGACATCAGTTACAACCCTTGATTACAAGGCGAACTGTCCCCGCAAAAACCAGTAAAATCTCTTCTCGAATCCTTGTGGATTTTCGGCGCCAATTGTCGTGGTTACCGAGATCCATTCAAAGCCAGCCCGGTCAGCAGACGGGGGTAGTTCAGGGCCCAGGAGAAGCTAGAGAGAAAACCGTGAACCTAGTTTACCTTAGTCTTCCATAAAACGTGGCAATCCACTATCCCAGAAACCAAGCAAAGGGAGAGAGAGAGAGGGAGAGAGGTAAACTTGAAAGGCACACCCATACCTTTATCAGGAGCCTCTCTACCACCTTACATAACTCGGTAGTCAGTCAATTGGATACCTTAGTGATGAAATGTGCCATAAATATCTAATACACTTGCGACTGAAGCTCTACCGGAAGTACTCGAGTACGATAGCTACCTCGCAGTGAGGTAGTCTCTTATCGCCATAAGATCTTCATCCAATCCTCAAAGGCCATAATAATTATGACATTATAGAATTTGTGAATAAAAAGAGCCAAATCTTTAAAGAATGAAATAATTCCACCTAAATACCGACGCCTGCAATTACCCGAGTAATGGACAGTAAGCATGATGCCTATCATAAGGCTAACTTAAATAGGATTCTTAACTACTGTACCCGAGCAAACACGGCTTAAAACCAACTATCAGAGTCCCTCAGCTATGCCAAAACACATTACTAATGACCGGGGCAAAATTAGACTGGAATAGGAGGGGGCAGAATAATTTCCCTATTCGGTACTTAGAAACTAGACTAGACCATTTAAGCCATATATCAATTTAGACTACCATAAGCCATACTCAGCATCGCTAGAAAAACTTTTCAATTTACATTACCCCAACAAACTCCAGGAATGACAGAAACGAAAGCCAAACCTCCTCATGGCAGAAAACCCCCGGGGGCTCCTTACCTCACAACATTAATAAAAAAAAACCCCTCCAAAGGAGCTCTAAACCACCCACCCAACCCCAACTTAAAATCCCGCCGAGAGCCAAATCTCTCCAAACCCAACTTGACCCAAGCCCCCACTAAGACATCGTATACTGTAACGAAGCCATAATAGAAGGGAACCCGCATCCCGGGTGCAGTACCACCACCCCCACTTCCATTTTCGACTCGAGCACGAACCCCACGGCCTCACATGCACGGGACAGTTTCGGCCAGGAAAATGCCGCCCTACAGGCATCCCCAGTTGCCGTTGCCGGAGTCCTAAAAACATATCATAATATCATATCTCATCCATCCTCAGCCCTAGCCGCCTCAGCATCACATGCTGGATGAATGAAGAGAGCGTGTAGTAAAGAAGAACGTGCTCTGGTACGGGGGATCAGTATAATAGGATGACTGGCTGAGGAACCCGCGATCGTGATGCAGGCTGTGGTAGGGATACCTTGGTACACGGTTCCATGATATGCGCACACGGGAACACAAACGAGCCCGGGTAGATTCCACTAACAGAAATATCAGAGATAAGCACAGGATCGCTGCCAACCACCCTTCAAACACAAAGAGGAATGTCTTAACCGGACGCAAACTAAAAGTTCCTCCCACTCCAATTCAGTCTAAGAAAGCCCAAGTTAAAGGCGGGAGCATCGTACGGTAAGACAAACAAAAGGGAAAAAGAAGCCAGGGCACCACCGCCGCCACCACAGAGTAGAATAAGCTATAGTATATACCCCCAGTCGCCCAAGGACACAAGATAATCCCACTTTCCACCCTCCACATCGGCCCAGCCAGCGCAAACGCCTAGCAATATCATATGATAGTCCACCAAAAAAACAGCTACTAATCACCCTCTCTCTCTCTCTCACTTCCTTCCTCTCCGCCCCCGCCGCCACACATCGGACCCCTAGTATCATCCCTCCCCACCCATGCTAAGCTACTATATACGCCATCCCGCCCATGATCTCCACGCATCTGCATCTCTTTGCCATACCATATCCGCTATTGCATCCCCTACGGCCAAACATCCTAGTGCCCACTTTTTAACACAAGCCGAAATAGTTACTCCTCCTCGCCTACTCATCACACAGGTAAACACCCACAACCGCCAGCACCGGGCGCTGACGCGTACAGTATACACCGCTCGGTGTTTCCTCATACTCTGCGTGCGCGCTCCGGAACCTGTGGCACATATGTATGCTGGGTAGAGCAAAGCATGACTGCGGATAGGTATAATAGCCGCATCTTCTTTGGTTGGCTAGGGGGGTTTGGTCACGGCGTGTCACTCGGTGGGGAGGGTAAGCATGGGGGGATGGGAACCTGATTGGAGCGTGATAGTCCTGTCGCCTGTGGCTAGGGCTGGTATTACCTGTTTGTGTCGCTTTTGTTTCTCTCGCCGTTCTCATAGTGGGGCACGTGTGAACTGGGGTGATGGCGTTTTCCTGAGATACGTATTGCTAGGGTGTGCGGATGACATGGGGTCAGAAAGTTGAGCCGAGCCAGAGATGGAAGGTATCGCACTCTATAATATAGGTATTGAGCTATGTGTGACAGTCCCGGTAAACAAATGTCTAATATACAAAATTGCGACGCGTGCCAGGCCGGTAAAAAAAGGGGGGGGAGGAACTTCTCTGCGAATTGAGTAATAGTCAGAATCCAAGAAAATAAATGTACAAAGAATCGAGGTGAAGGAAAAACCCTGTGGCAAATACAAAAGCTCCCGCCCAGAGCTGGAAGGGGAAAAAAGGACAGTGAAAGAGGTGCAAAATAAAATAAAAACCCCCATAATGCATTAGGAAAAAGTATGAGCAGGCAATAAAATGATACAAATGAAGGATATGGTAGATAGAACAGAGGACAGAAAAAACAATTCCAGAACTAGAAATTACTAGCGTAATGCACCACTCTGCTCCCACAATATAAAAAAAACCCCTCCAAACCGAAAACTCCCGCTTAAAGCCCAATAATTGCCTATCAATAATAATAATCCCGGTTCGTTAAGAGCACGAATTTTTTACAAACTTCATCTCCCAGGTCTAAAACTTCGGATCGTCGAATTCCTCGACAGGTCCGTCATGATGCTCCAATCTGTAGAATTCTGATCGGTAGAGGTGGAAGGTGACCGGTTGAGCGCCCTACGGACATCCTGATACACTTTCCTGAACTCCACTTCTGTAGCGTCGTCCGGAATAGGTTGGTATCGATCCACCTCTGCCGACTCTGAGATTGCGGACATTGGCCGAGGGGTGTCCGCTATGGGATAAACAGTAGGCGGCAATGTCAGCGGGCTACTCCTAGCGCTAGACCCACCCCCCGATCTAACTCTAGCCTCCTCCGGAAGTCGTGGTAATTGCGGTAGAGGCTTCCTTAGTGATCGGAGGTCTGGATCTTGTTGGCTCTGGGGTTGCCGCTGGGTACCGGGTAGCCGTCGGCTTGGAGGCGGGAAGATATATAGTCTGCTGCTGTTCTGTGAAGGGCCCGAAATGGGAGCCGCTACAACCATAGGCTCTCCGCGTGTAGGCACCCCACGTGTTCCTGCCACCCCCGTCACCTCTCCCGCCCCTATTCCAGCACTCATCCGAGAACCTTGAGTCGTAGGCCGGGTGTCAATGTCTGCCAGTGGAACCCTCGGAGGAGCAGGGCTGAACGTTGGCAATGGAGCGGTTATGCTGCCTCTGTTGGCGTCAAAGTCTATGATGTCGGTGAAACTTGCTATCGAATGGCGATTTCGCGCCTGGCGCTGCCGGAGGACCAGGAAGATTGCTAGCAGGGCCATTAAAAAGCCTAACGAGCCAAAGACGGTTGCTACTATTTCAGCCCTGGTTGTCGAGCCCGAGCGCCCTCCAGAGTGGTCTGTCGAGTCCACGGGTGGTTGAGTGTGTTGGCTTGGGGTTTGCGAAGGTGTTGTCGTCGTTGCTATAGAGACTGGGGTTGATGAGGTTGGACTTGAATTCATAGTCGATGTTGGGATTGTGCATGACCAGAAGGTTTTGCCTTGGAAGGTTTTGCCTTGTGAGGTTAGACAGGAAAGCCTGGAACTCGAGGGTACGATGCTCGATGAAGCTGAGCCAGCGGGTAAGCCTATAGTAGTAGTTGGCTGAGATGGCCGAGCTAGCAGAGTGGACGTGGGGGCCTTTATAGGAGTGCCTGTTGGGGTGCTAGCACTAACATGACAAGGTGGAAATGGGGTAGCGAACTGGGAAGTGGGTGAAGGAGGAATGAGGGCTATAGACGAGCGTGTCCCAAGTGTCCTGCTGCGGCCTGTGGTAGTTGATATAAAGGGCGGGCATTCGACCCCCAAGTCTAGGAAACCGGTTATCACATCCGCAATTGGGCAAATCTGAGCGCAAGTCCATATCTCCGCTATGCTCAGTGCTGTCCTGAACCGCGAGCACACACAATTTGCCCCTAGGCCAGGACATGTCATGATAAAGCACCTGTGAAAACATCTGCTCTTTGCCAAAGAGCCCAGTGTCTGTCCTCCAACCACCAAAAAATAATGACTCAGTATCAGTGTCGTAGTCCATAAAGGCGTGAAGCAGTATCTGTATAATATCATTGTTGCCCCGATGGCGGGGGAATGGGGGGAGGAGAGGGGAAGGGACGTCAAAGAAAGGCACCTCGCAGAGGGTTCATAAGAGAGTGTGAAGTTTGGACAAAGGAGAAGAGTAAGAAATGAAAATAAGAGGCACAGCCTAGGACCGTTGCAAGCTGGGGTGTATATAGACAGAGTGCGGTGGTACGTTGCTTGGTAGTTGGCTCAGGCACCGTACCCAGATCTTGGGCATAAGACTCCTTTCGCTTGCCAATCTGCATTGATACTTCCGGCATAAGCCACCCTTGTCTATGGCGAAAACGATCATTATGCTGAGCCTCCTCCCACTCGCCTTTTTCTCTCCGCCCGTAATTCCTTTGCCCGGAGATGGCAAAGGAGGGGAGGTGGAGGTGGGTGTGGTAGGTATGGCAGATGTCATGGGTATGATGGGTGATGGATGATGCGGGGCAATGGGTGATGGCGGGTAGAGAGCTTAGAACGTCTTACACCCAGAGCAGCAAATAAGAGAAGAAAAAGAAAAATAGAGAGCTAGATCAAGACAGAGAGGGATCATTGCAGTCCAAACTATAGGTATAGAGAATAGTAATACTGGTTCCGGGAGTTGAGTTTAGTTTTGGTAGAAAAAAAGAATTCCGATCTGACATTGGACAACCCCTGGAACCTGGAAGGGTTGGAGATTGGTGGGATATTCCCAAAAGCGGTACATAAGCGCCCATCCAGTCCTTCTGGCTCAAACGCATTCAGTCCCTCGAAGGGTACTGTGGACTGACGTTGCACTGAAAGGGAGCCCTTTAGGATCTGAAAAGAAAAAAAGAAAATAATAATAATAATCTTTTCTCGCCCCGCATCTGTCCCTATTTAGACTCGGAGGGGTGGGAGTTGCTAGTAGTTTCTTGTGTCTTTTGCTTTTTCTCCCCCCTCTACTTGAGTACTGTACTCGAGCACGGTTACTCGAGTGCAATTCTCTACATCACCAAGTGGAATCAGACACATCCGAAAAAGTCTCAGCACCAGAACGGTGGCCTTTGTCGCCACACCCGCAGTGTCAAAAAACTTGGACGAAAAGAAGAAAACCAAAAAGTGGCCATACGATCCACCACTTATCCATAATCACCAAACACGAACCACCCTAACCCCTCCCCCATCCTCGAATAGAGAGAAAAAGTAAACGGGCCAGGGAGACCTTTCGTTTGGGGTATAAAATGCGTACATATGATCTGCGGCGGGTCCGTGTACTCATTCTTCATTCACTCCAAACTCGGCCAACTTATAAAACCATCTGGTGAACAAATCGCAATAAAAAACTTCAAACAATGGGGATCCTAACCACAAATCCATGGTAAAGCCAACACATATCGACGAAAAAGAAAGGATGCAGTCTCACATGAAGCAGAAGACTCATTCAAGCCAGCCCTTCCCACAGGATACCACTATGGGTAAATAACATGACAGTTTACCTTTCCCCATCCTCTCAATCATAATTTCCAGTAAGTTTATGCCACTGAGCGCACACAAATACTGACATTCCTATTCGCTTTTGGCATATCATACCCCCAAAGATCTTTTTCTATTACTCCTTATTTTTTATCTTTATTTTTTACCCAAAGCTACTTTGTAAAAAAAAAGGGGTATGATATCATAGAATCATACCGTATTTAGTGCAGTGTGGCTTAAACCCTCGGCCTTGACAGCCCATCCCTCTGTGTGTGCCCAAACCCCACGACAAGCTTGAAGCCTGGGTGGACCACTCACAGCCCTTGGTCCTGTCTCGCGATAGCCCCAGACCCTTAATTCTAACAGATTTCGTCCACATTTTCCGTAGTGTACTCGAGTAGCGTGTCCAGCTCGAGCGCGAGGCCCTGAATGGATAATACAAGCTTAAACTAGCCTTCCCGCTCCCGCTCCCGCAAATGAACGCTAATACCAGCACTGTGATCATAAAACACTCAGCGTAACTCATGTATCGGAAGCCGTAAAGCACTGCGCAGCCCAGAAACAATGTCAAAAACTTAAAGCCCCCTCCCCACCAAGCCGCAACAAGCAAGTCCGAGATGCGATCTACCAGCAACGGGGATAAATGCCAATAAAAAAGTTCCAGCCAGAAGCACCAATCGGTAACGGTGCTGCCAGCCCAAAGGTCCAGCTCAAGGACTTGCCAACCTTTGGAGGGCACTTAGCACTCCCCACCTAATCTCGAAGCAGAAGTGTTCTAGCCTATCCCGCCAGGGCTCTATGGTCTGCCGAGAGAGAAAAGAGGTTTGCAGCCTATTCGCTGCGGATGTAAAACTAAAAAAAAACAAAAGGGCGTCTAAACTTCACCCCCTCCCCTGGGGTACTTGATGTTTTAGGCACAAGATGAGCCGCCTTGATCAACTCTCCCCTGATGCCTGACAGGGGCGGGTAAAGAAAAAATACCTCGGTAAATAGAAAATAAGAAAAGGAGAAAAAAATACCCACCAGGGGCTTGAAAAAAAGGCCGAGTGGGCCCGACAAGTGCTATACCTTAGCGAAAACTAGTGTCCTTTAGATTTTATCAAAAAGTCATAATCTGAGAAATATTTTATGTTTGGAAAAATGCCGTTAGGGAGGTTAATCCTCCATGAATGAAGATGGCGTACTGGTGCCGCCTACGGCAACTAGAAGTTGGTTCATTCTCCGACTAGTAACTTTCCTCTGCTCCCCCCCCCCGCTGCTAAAACAGTAGGAGCATTTCTCGAAGAAAAAAAAACCCCGAATTTGTCATTTCTTCCCCCCCCCTTTCACAAAATAACAACTCCCCTATTTCCCTTCTATCGTAGACACAAAAAAAACGTGTCAGTTGCTGGAAACCCAGTAACCCATCCGGAAAAATAGAAATCCCGAGAGCTGAGTCGAAAGACCCCATCCCCCCGCTGCCATCCTACCGAAGCGAGAAAAATAAGATTCTAGAATACCAGCAGGGTCCAAAAATAGACTCAGGTTGGTAACACACACAAAAAAGTGCCTGTGGCGTCAAAAAAGATCGAACTTGGTGTGGTAGTGTAAGCCTTAGATAAAGACTGGTCCCGGGAGGTGGGGGGGAGCAAGGCGCTATTGGAGAAATCAACCTTATTACAGGTGGATGGGCTGGCACCGGTACAGCACCGGTACTGTACCTGACTTGCTGCACAATCCCTTCGGCCGATTATTATTTTTGCCTACGAGGCTCTGTCGAGTATCATATCATTATAGGCTGCCATCAGCCACCCGGCAAAATCTTAATCCCACGTTTGCCATCACTACTACCGAATAATTTCCCTGCAAAGAAATACAATAGCAGTTGTGTCCATTAGAATAGCACAAACCTATTGTTGCGCCTACGTATTATAGCCACTTGCCTTGTCAATGCGGGACTCCAGGACTGCTACGCCATCACCACCAGCTCTCTTGTGAGTCAATTCCTAAATATCTCCAGGAGGACTCTATTAGGGCCGGAATTCTCAGTGCCTTGGCGAAGAGTGACGCGAGATGATCTAGATGGAAGAGCTGAAGTAAGTGGGTTTGGAGGGGGCACAGTAATGGGGAGGTGAATTACAACGACCCCACCTGCCCACGAGTGACTTGATCGCAAGATTTCAAGACTTCTTCCTAAGGGGTATCACTGTATCACATGCAGATCAGAATATGGCCACCCCGCTGCACAATAGGATCCGAGAAAAGGGAAGAGAATCTTAAGAGTCTCGAGTGAGCGTCGTAAAGCTGGACAGGTCGGGAGATCGATCGCTGGTCAGGTTAGATCACCACAGTGACCACCCCTCATGCCAGCTCCCCAATCACTGGCGCCATCCACGTTCGTCGCGCACTTCCGACCCTCGATGTCCCAGATTTCCCCTACAAACAAGCGTAATCCTTCCCACTCTGCCCCTCCTACACTTTCCCCTATATCAGGCGACAAATGCTAATCCGCTCAGATCTCCCGTAGCCAAATAATAATAATAATAGACGGGTAGGAGAACAAAGCGAATTAAAGCTTCTCTCCAACGTCTCCCAGACGTTGTAGAATGCGGGGAGGTGGAGGGAGAGTTGCCGACAACTTAATAAAGTCCGGTACCGCACCCGAGCTCAAACCTTTTGTCTCAAGCTTTGATTGCCGCAGTACTTGAGCACCGAAACGGAGAATTCAGATTTCGAGACGCCTCGTGTAATTTTCACTGTATCGCTATTTTCCCCCTAGCGCCGGTGCCGATTAGTCGCAATGGGTTGAACTTTCCAGGAAATACAGTGCCTACAGGTGCAGCACCGCGGCTACGAGTATTGTACGGTATCTGACTTTATTTGACGTAGCAAAGTGCTAAAGCAGACCAGTATCAACTTGGACAGGAGAAACCTGTCTCGGGACTTCTAAGCTTACAATCCCTACGGGGACAGGGGAGAAAATACTGACAAAACAAAACAACGCGTTACTTAAAGGGGAAACTTCGACGTCTTAAGACAGATTTCTCTTCCTCAAGTTGTTACGGTACTCTATATGTCTTGGTACGACTCCATTATCACCAATATAATTACCCCAATAAAGGGGGGTAGGCCAATTCCAAAAATCTGGCATTCACTCGTCAGCCAGATGCACCAAATTTATTCTTTGTTTTTCTCCCCCCCTCCTTTTAGCACTCACCTCGTCCGAAAGGGTTACAGTATTGTGAAAATTTTCACGACACAACTCCTTCAAGTCCGATATCCAGCAAGGACCAGAGCAAGTCACACCCTCCCCTCTTGCCTCCAACTCCCCCACCTCGGCTCTGACGGGGCTCGACAGCGGCCCCGAGCCAACCGGCCAAGTCATTATCGGCAAAAAGGAAAGTTCAGATTCGCACGAGAAAGGTTTAGCTAAACACCGTCCGATAAATTATCCGGAAAGGGGAGCTGGGGGTATAGAAAAGGCTTTGTTTTACAGAACCACTCTGGGGTGCGATGTGGCAAGAAGCGACTAAGAAGCGGGCCTTAGCAACAAGATCCGTCATTCTCGAAAAGCACGAGAAGATTAGAAAACCAGTCTCTGAGCAATTAAGACACCGCGACTCAATATATAGCCTGAGGGTTTTGATAAAATCCTTGTATCATTGATACCCCAGGATTACCACATCTTGAGGGTGTCCAAGTCATTCTCATCAGGGGTACAGTACATGTACCCGGTATTGGAGAATCTCCACACTCTAGGCCTATCCTTGCTACGATAGCCTTAAGGAGAATACGGTATAAATAGAGTACCTTGGGCTCTATTATCTAAGCTTTGATCCTACCAGCTACGAGGTAGTTAAAAAAGCCCTTAGCATCAGCCATCTCCTAGATCTTCATTATTACGATCACTAGAATTTCTACCTTAGACTCTAGCTATTATGGAGTCTCACCATGCCGACTCAACGCGGCTCGACCGGGAGATCCGCAATTCACGAACCCCGAACTGGAAAAATGAATTGCGGTACAAGTACCGGCTCTGGAGGTACAGTAGTTTGCGAGATAGCTTGGTGGTTCGGAGATAGTTGGTACAGCGTAGGGCTCGGTAGAACAAGAAAGATGCAGTCACTAGCGTTGAAAGATGCTTCAAGCTAACAGCGTCCCGCATTTTGGAACTGCCTATGGATTTTGTCAAATCTGCACCGAAACTACATCGCAGACCCAGAAGCCTCACCGCCTCCGCCATTAACCCCCCCCAAGGGCAATAGTGCTGCCCACACCCATACCTGGACGGGCGAGGTGAGCCTCCCCACCTGTCGGCCGTTTCGTCGGTTCGAATACGTCCTAGCGAAGTGTCCCTTCCTACTGTATCTATCCCCCCCCAAAAGTCCCCGACCCGACAGGAAGTAGAAACCGTCGCTCGAGGGAGCCCCGCTCATTTCTGGCCGGCTTCCATGGCTTGGACTCTGAATCGATATCTACGACACCTATTCCATAACCGGTTTATTTCCCAGTCCACTCAATGCCACAAAATGTTGAAATCATACTTTCGGATATGCGCTTTCTACGTATTTGAGTACGACAATACTTGTTGATATGGTTTAGTTCCACTTTGACGCGATCGGAGTTCAACTTACCATGTTTGTACCTTCTTCTGTTTCATTACTACTGGATCGGTCAATCATATATGTAATCATGTTCTCATCTGCTTCTATTGTCCTCCATGTTGTCAACTCAGATTTCGTTTCCAAGTTCGTTCCCCGTTGAGGAATGAAATTCTGCATATATGTTCTTGCTTCACTGCCTAAATAGTTGGTCCTCCGACCCTCTCAGATAGAATGTAGTTCTTAAGCATCTCTCGTTCAACCAAGCTTCCGGTATAGCGCAGGACTATTTCATATTTTTCAACACAAAATGTTGAAATTGGGCCTTCGGATATGCACCTTTCACGTCTATTGTGTACAACAAAACCGGTCATTCACTCTCAGTATCGGTTTACGGTTCTCCGTATTCCACTTGTTGGACTTCACCCTTCGCTCATATCACCTCTTGGCCTGTTGACCAGATATGTAATCTTCCCATCATTTGTTCTCTTTAGTATTCCATACTGCTTGCTTTGACTTCTTCTCCGCTGCTGATAGGCAGTGCTGCCTCACTGCATAAATAGCAGGTCTTCCTAACCATCTTAGATAGAATAGAAGTTCATGCGCATCTCTTGTTCTCATATGATTCCGGTATATTTCTTAGTCTTTGGACAATTTTTCAACACAAAGGAGAAATCAATCACCGAGTGATGATTCATGATCACAAAACCAGAAGTCACATTCCTCACCCCCACCAACCCCGCCTTGTCATTGGTGGGAAAAGGCTTATATAAGCAACTCGCACTAGCCTCAAAGGGGAAAAAAACAACGAACAAAAAAGAAACCATACGAAAGTGGTCTTGGACAGATCAGCCCAAGACAAAGTTAGCGCTCAGGAAAGGGAGTAGAGTCCAAATGTTTCAAAGTTCGTCGAATAGGGTACGCTAGTAACGAACGAGATTCACGTGCTAAAACCGGCGGCTTTTGAGTTTCGAACGGACTTCGGCCTGGCTTACCAGTAGACCGCTAGAGGGATTCAGCACCGAAACCCGATATCTATGGAAAACGTAGTAACTCCAGCAATAGCAATACCGTATTTACCCTGTAAATTCGCTATCTCCAACTGGTCGCTCATCCCCGGATTTAGAGACCGCGGTTCTTGAGAAGCACCGCTTTCTTGACATGGTATGACATGAGTCATTTGGCTTTGTTGGATCTCATGAACTAACTTTCGCAATTCTATTAGCTTGCGAAACCAAACCCACTTAGGCTGATGTCGCAACCTACAGGGATATTCGGAGCGAGCGAATTTACTCGAGTACCGTACAGAGCAAATACGGTACAAGTAGATTAGGGGGGACAACACCAAGCACATGCACTTGGCATTTTCTGTAAGGATCGTGAGCACCCCAACCACCAAACTGCACTTGTGAATGGTAGGGGTAGTGGGCATCCTTGAAAGGGATGCCAATATGCAAACAATGGCCAAGGAAAAATCTACTCGTAAACAGCAATGGGTATGGTACCGTAGCTGCCATTTCTGCCCACAATCATTGAATACGTGTACTATGATAGAGCAATTCAGGGCGGGTCAGGTCTCTCTCAGGCTATCTCCTGCCTGTCTTCAAGTTATCTAGGCATCCTGTGACTTGGTGCAAAATTTCGGGAGGTTCACATCAAGTCTGTCCTGTCCTGTCACACTCGGGGTGTTCAAAGTTCCAGTGCTCATTACTGTCAGAGGCAAAAAAATGATTTAATCTGGTAGGCATAATTCTGGGAGGGGCGAAAAGTTTTCGGTGGCACAGCTCCTAAGTTTTGTAGATTTTGCTAGCAGGGGTGAGGAGGTGAACCAGGTAGCCACCATACCCAATTCGTTACCTTTATACCCAATTCACTACTTTTAGCTAAGCTAACGCAACATCTCTTGCTAGTACAAGTAAAATCCACAAAACTTCGGGCGCTCTGTGACACCTGTTGACACCTGTTGACACCTCAAACCCCTGTCCATCCCATCACTAACCTCCACCCCCGAGTGCTTGGCATTCTTTGTAGGGATTATATTCCCTACTAGATCCCTCTGCCGTGAGAACTCGAATAATTGAACCTCGCACCAAGACGTCTAAAATTCCCTCTCCTGGATAGGGAGGGGGGCGAGCGCACGGCGAAAGCTGGCTCCCTCAGCTTGAGCTTAAGACAAAAAAAAGAAAAGGAAAGAAACAATACGGTACGGTAGCCAGGCCTTACCAGCAAAGGCAACTCCAGCGTCCTGGCGTGAGGTCCAATTACCGTAAAAACTCGAATACCGGTAATTGAACTGTGTGCCACAATCATGCAACACTCAAATTCACATAACCCCTCCAAATACGCATTCACTCCTGATTGCGCTCCTGATTGGACGAATCTTAGTAGTAACCCATGGCTACGAGCCAATCAGTGGGAAGCGTATATTTAGGGGGATGGTTGTGCATCTGGGTGTTCCGCGATCATATGAAGTCCAAAATTCCCTTCTCTGGAAAGGGGGCGAAAAGCACAGCGAAGACACAGCCCCTCTCCCCCCGGTCTAAGACTGGGGATTAAATTTTTTTTCTTGAACTTACTGAGGGAGGAAAGCCCAACGACATACCGGTAGCACACTTGTTCGATCATTCAAGTTTCCGCGATGTTCGAGTCCTTATGGTACCGTATTATCTCCTGGGCAGGCAAGAAGTCGAAAACTGTGTGGCCTCCGTGTAAATGTTTGAGACATACCGGTAGATGCTTAAGGTCCTTTTGAACCACAGCCTCAGTGTTCCTCAGTGATACCAGCGCAAGTATGGTCACATAGCTAATACATATTAGACATGGTGGGAAGGCTGGACATTTGCGATTTTTTAGCTACCGTATTATATCAGCAAAACTCTTCTTATTAACATCTGTTTCCCGGTGTCCTGACAGCCCGGGAGATAGTGCTTTTACGATATTATTGCATTTGATACAGTAGCGACATGCCCCCAACTACCCGGATGAGTTTTCTGCCCTCATTTCTATTTTTTCTTCACTTTCCCCCTCTCCTCTCCTTTCTTTTTTCTTCGCAAAAGCCCTGTACGACATCCAGAGACTTGATTGAAGTGAAGTGAAGCAGCGAGGCTTGATCAGCCTGAGTTGACACTTCTCGGTAACTCACGGCGCGGGAAGGGATGATCATTCCATGCATGGGTTGGGTGGGGCATCAGTGACCTCCAAGATCGAACGGTTTCTCTCACCTCAAACAATAGATTTGAAAATTTGACCCCCAATAGCTTGTGCCTTTTAAAGAAAAGCAACAACACTTTATTATATAGATGAAGTAGGGTAGGCACTCTCATGCGTAGAGCTAGAAATCTAATTCCTCCATTCCGGATTTTCTCTCATGTCATACTCTATCGAGGCAACGATACGCTAACCGATCTGCTTTTTGAGAACCCAGAATCTAGTCCACAGACGCTCGCTCACTCAGACGGAGCTTTTGCGCAAGTATTTTTTTTTTTACATCACGGGGCATTTCATCAGGGCTCAGAATCTAGCACCATTGAGAGAACCCACCCACCCAGGCTACCGGTCGCTCCAAAAAGAGTTCTAAGCGGGAGAAGTGGCTGCGTGCTCATTGAGATCCGTCCTACGAGTAACAGCATCCACGACGAGAACCGGGCGCGTGACGAACAGGGGTAACTTATCCGGTACGTAGAGGAAAAAGGAAATCGCCAAGGCTAGGGTTTACAAAAAATTACTTGAAATCTGAACCCTGTTCGCCAGCCGCCCTGTCTGGCCGAGAGTCCGGTGGAGGCCCGACCGCGGGTTCGGGGGGAAAATGTCCCACACATGCTAAATAAAAATATAAAAAAAAATAAAAGCAGTCCGATAAAAGCAGTGTCGGCAACTTAATGCACTGTGCCGTGCCTGTATCGGTACGGTAGTTTCCATATTCGGTAAATCTATCTTCCGAAGGATCTTGCAGAAAAAAACAATACTCGTACCTACCCCTCTAATGTGATAAGCTTAGATACGGTACTTCACCCAGAGTTATTCCTCGCCTTGTCGGTGAACTGTCACGAGTTTGGTGGATCGGAACATAAACCTGGGTGGTTGGAAGTGGGCTACTGTACTAGTACGAGTATGGCTGGGAAGCTGCGCCAGGGGGTGTAAGGGAGAAAAATAAATAAAGACTGAGGTGCATAAAAAGGGCATGTTTCTGTTACAACGGGGCGCCTCGAATGGTATTTTTGGCGAGCAGTGGAGAAATCTCGTTTTCGGAGATGAGGAGGTGAATGAGATCTTTAGGTTCTCGGGCTTTAGGTCAATCAAAAAAATAAAAACCGTATAATATAACGTTCGCAAATGTGAGATTTCAAAATTCTCCTAATATCATACCGATGCTCGAGTAGCAATCACCCAGACCCTGACTGTATAATATTGTGCTTCTGGGGTGGGGATCTGGTAAGATCGATTTTATGCACGACTTTACTGGTCGATGCAGATATCAACATGGCCCTTGCTTCGAATCTTCTCGGGTCCTTTTTAGAATATCCCGGCCAATATGCAAGAGTAGGGTTGAGGCTAAAAATAGGATGTCAGATAGAGTTAGGCTCTGCATACCGGTAACTTTCATAGCTGTAGTTGTTAATATATTTCTTGATAAGAGAAAGTACTGCTTTTGTAATTCCAGTTCAAAATTCTGCTTTACGAGTATTGGTATGGCATGGGGTGGTATGGTATTATGGGCGTTCGTGCTTGGGGTGGAGTGGGGTGGGGGGAGGGGAGGGTGCAGAAAATGCGGAACCGGGGAAAGTAGGAAGCGTGTAGTCAAAGAAGAAATGATTTATGTATTTGGGATGAGGTACCGGTGCTGAATGGGCACCGGTACGAGTATTTATATTTCCTCTTCCCCTACGAGTAAGTGCAAGTGGTGTGTTTAGCGGATAAGTACTTGGACTGTTGTACTATAACCTAGGGCATAGTGCTCTTGCACGGGACTTGTATAACAATCGGTGCTATGCCGGAACTTTACGGTACAGCATGATACTACCCAGGGTATGTGCAAGGTCTTGCCGTAGGAGCGTATTTTGGAAATTAGATTCGAGACCTGGGTGTAGTGGATAAGGTATGGTGCGGGGATGGTCTCTCCGCAGCTGTCGAGATGTGGAGTTGGGAAAAGATGGGGGATGTGGGGCGGAGTATGATACGGCACTGGGTGCAGAGGGGGGAACTATAGATAAGAAGTAGAATGATTTTCCCGTGTCGGAAGGCTACCGTATGAGGGGTTGGGCTTGACATGACTGGGCGGGGAAAGACTAAGTAGGATGAGGAAGACGAGAATTTCCCCTCTTTACGTACCGTACAAGTAGTGTAAATTACCCTATGGTATTATTTGGGTAAACTGGAAATAAGACCAAAAGAATGATTTCTCGAACTGGAGGGTTACCGGTAGAGTAGATGTAGGATCTGCATTTTTTTTCTACAAAAGACAATGCAATGTAACTTGAGCTTTGTTTCTGGAGAACCTTGGTTCGCGACTTCGTTTAATACCAGGACAGTACTGTACAGCAGAGTGGCCCTTGTTCCTTCGCACAAATACTGCCTTGTACTGACTGACAGTTGGGAAGTTTGCCCGCCCCCGCTGTAGCGCCGTCACTCGACCGGGTGCTATTCTGAATTACCTGGCTTCCATCAAAGCTTGATTTGTTGTTCCATCTCACCACCACCCCAGCACCACCTTTCGGACTTATCAGAAATAGATTTCTCCAAGCGCACGGCGAGATAACCAGGCACCCCCTGAACCATAAGCTCTTTTTTTGTGGCCCGGCGGGGCTTTTGACAAAGAAAGGCTCTTCTAGGTCTTCATCCATATCTAACTATCGTACCACGACAAAGGCCAGGAATGAGCAAAACAACACCGAAAGGAGTAGACAGCGGAAAATAATAATAATATCGAATCATACTATGGAAAAACTTAGAAAGGAAAAAAAAAAGCAAGCAGAAGATCCCGAGCCTCCAGGGAAAAATTGACAGACACAAACAACCCCCGAGATCTTTACTTTTTTTTCCCACTCAACACGCCCCCGTAACACAGAGCATCTAAAAAGGCACTAGCCCATCAAGCCACCAGTGCTTCCCCTCCCCTGACAGACGGGAAAACCCACAGAACCAAGCGAAGTTTGTGTCTCAATGGTCCAACCGCACCATCAGTAAAGGAGATTTCGTGGCTGTGGTGGAGGGAGTCAGCGTTCAATCATCGTTGAGGCCTTTTTTCTGTGGGACTGCGGCTGAAATGTAACTTGACCTAGACTGGAACAGATGCTCTGGCTACCGTATTTATTTCAAAAGAGCTTCACATCCCCTTGGTTTGCCTGGTTCATCTTCTTCTTCTCCATCTCTGGGCCTTGTTTTTTTCAGTTGTGTTTGGGAGTGTTCGGTTTTTTTTTGTTTTATTTTCATTTGGCACTTTTTTCGGTTGCGAGACCACCGTGTCACGAACGATACGATACGATACGATACGAAAGAAGGAGTAGGTTCGAGGCCCGGAGAGAGGGACAGAAGGGGAACAGGCAGAGGAGGAGGATCTAGAAATTAATAGCCATGGCATTGCGATACCTGACGACGTTTTTCGCTCTCCTAACTATAATCCTGGCAGAGGACACCAACGACCCAAGTCCTCTAAAAGACGCGGACCTCCTGCTAACACCAGGTCTCCCCCCAGCGAGGCCTCTGCTCGGGCGGAGATATAGCCCATTGGATCTCCTGCCCTTTGGGGTGACCGGGCGACTCCTTAGGCACGTCACCCCTCAGAAGCGTCTCTGTGGGGGATCAGCCCTTCACTCAGCGTGTCCAAATGATGTGATGAAATGCTGTCCAACTGGCGGGGATTGTTGCGGTGATGGGACCTGCTGCGAATTTGGATACGTGTGCCAGAAAAATCACCTGGAGAAGACAGTTTGTTGTCCAAAGGGTCACGATTGTTCTGTGGTGTTGCCGAGGGTGAGTTATTCTCCTTTCTTCGTTCCTGATCAGTCTTGAAAAAGGGGATAATGTTAATTGGGGGGTTTGCTTCTCAGAATCCGTGTGCGATTGCAACGCATGCCAAGTGTGCGGGCTTTGATGCGTGCTGTCCGCCAAATAAGACCTGTCAGCTCGTTGGCAGTGGTATATCTTGCGTTGATCTGGTAAGCTCGAGGGTTTTGTTTTTGCAATGATTGAATTTCCCCGTTTTTCTTTATTCGTTTGTGGTCAACAGCTAACACCCTCGACAGCCCGGAAGCGGTAGCGGCAATGCGCTTGCGAAACGTGCGGAAAGTTCTAGCGCTAATATAGTATCTGGTCCCGGACCAGGCTCAACGCCCCCCCCTCAGGTCATCTCTACCCCGATCTCCATCTCCGTTCCCGTCTCCGTCTCCGTTCCCGTCTCCGTCTCCGGTCCCGTCTCCGTCACCGGCCCCGTCTCCGTCACAGGCCCGGTCTCCGTCCCCCCTGGCAAATCCACTACCATTCCCGTTCAACCACCCGCCTCAAACACTCCTGTTCAACCGCCTTCCTCAAACAACCCCGTCCGACCACCTACCTCAAACGCCCCCGTCCAGCAGCCTACCTCAAACACTCCTGCTCAGCCTTCCTCAAACAATCCCGTTAAGCCGGGTTCGCAGGGCACCACTCCCCCCTCGACTACTGACCGACCACCTTCAACCACCGCCAAGCCACCAGCAGTAACTACAACTGGACCCGGTAAAACAGTAACACCAGGTAACACTCCGCCTTCTCCTAGCACTGTCAAAACCCAATCCCCTTCAGCCCCCGCCCCTTCCGCCCCCACTCGAGACTCCACGAGCTTCGTACAATCCATCTCACAAACGCGCCCTAAAGAAGCAAGCACGACTACTCGTCCCGGCACTGTGATCACCCGCGACGGCACTGTGATCACCCAACCCCCTACAGTCATCGTTACCGGGGGCACCGGAACCGGAAGCAAGTCAGCTTCTCTAAAAACCACTGTCAGCAAGCCAGCTTCTCTAAAAACCACTGTCAGCAAGTCAGCTTCTTCAAAAACCACTGTCGAAACCTCAATGAGCCTCTCAGCAGTAGTCAGCGATGGCGTAACCAGCCTTGTCGAGGTCCCCGTCGTCACCACCCGGGTTGTTGGCCCGGATTTCGCCACGACTGATACCCAAACTCCCCAACCCACCAGCACCGGCGGTAGTACTAGCAAGAGCGGTCCCAGCCCAGCGGTCATAGCGGGTGCCTCCATCGGCGGGACAGTCCTCGTCGCCGCAATCATTGGAATCTTCCTCCTCGTGAGGAAGAAGCAGAAGAAGAAGGCGCAGCAGAAGGATCCTGATATGCAGGGGATATTCAAGCCCCCGCCCGTGCGAGAACCGACGATTCCGGTGTTGCCGCTGCCGCTATCTGTTGGCGCTGGTGGAAGTGGTGCTGGCGGTCGTGGGAGCACCGCGTCCCCTGTGTCGGAGTTGTCTTCGAGGGGGGTTGTGGCGCCGGTGGCTAGGTATTCGAGCATTCATGTGCCGCCCGGCGTAGCGGAGTTGCAGGAGGAGGTGGCAGCGGCGGCGGGGGAGGAGGGAAATGTGACTTCTGACTGTATGTTTTCCTCTGTCTTCTCAACTACAATTTCCTTGCTAACTTGAATGACCAAAGATTATCCGACGAATATACCCTACGAACTACACAGCGACGAGCAGCAGGAGCAGCAGCAGCAGCAGGTGCGGGAGCAGATGCAGCAAGTGTATAACGGATATCATCCAGTACATGCGCAGCCCGGGCTGCACGAATTTTATGAAAACCCACAGCCAGGGTCTCCGCCTCCCCCACCACAGCAGCAATATGGACATCCACAGCAACAGCAGTACATGGCATATCCGGGTGGGAATGGGGGTGGATATACTCATAGAGAGTATTAAGTCGCAATTGGGGGGGTTCTTTTTTGTTTTCTCCTGTAAATATGTGTTGTATTAGGTTCCTTGTTTAATCATACTGTCGGAGGGGAACGAGGTGGGGGAGGTGCATATTTTCTAATCTGTTTTTTTCATTTTTAGTTTTTCAAGGCTTTTTGTCTGCCCGTCCGCCCGTCTGCATGGTTGGGATATCTCATGCTCCGTTCCGAGCACATTCACGATATGATGCATATATATTTACATAGCCTAACCCAGTGTAGCTCTATAGTATAATCTAGTTTAGCACTTGCAAAAAACCAACGTCTAGAATTGAAATAATACATATCTAAGTTACCATCTAATTTCACTATAACATAGATACCGCACGTATAAAGCCGCCTATCATACCCGCACCCCCACGAGTGACCCCTCATGCCGCTGACTAGCCCCCTTTTGACACCAACGAACCTTGCAAAAAAAAAAATTTTAAAAAAAATAAAAATAAAAACCGGCATCCTCTATCAAGATCCTGAGGTTCGCTAACATATCTCGCGCCCCTGTATCATACGCGGGAAAGTGTGTTGGATATCATGGGTGTTTACCGAAGCTTAGTCATTGGTTGCGGGCCCGCTTGTCTTGTTTGCACTCTTTTCTACCTCGCTTCTGTTTCTCCTCTCCGCTCGATAACTTCCTTCTATACAGCGAATCAAGCCAATGAAACCGTTCTTGACTCCTACCGTCATTTTACCTTTTAACTTCGCTCTTGTTCTCACATTCCGTAAAAGTTCCATCCGCACTGCCTGTTCCCTCCCATCAAGCGGCTTGCAAACAATTTATTCCATCCGCCGCATAAAGTAATCTGCCCGCCACGGATCATTTCTAACAAAGTGCGCTGGATAGGGGCAGTTGTGCGCAAATCTCACTATCGCACAACGGAGGTGTACAGGTACGAGTAGAGTACAGCACAGTACCGCGTGTGGTATGATAATTATTGTAGGCTGCTAACCGGAATCTGCTCCGCCGGGGAAAAAAAAAACTGCAAGGTGGGGTCCGTCGCGGATGTGCTTGCGGGCTTGGCGATGGGGGGAGGGGAGAGGGGGGGGAGGTTAAGCTATGGATAGAGAGGAAAAGTATAATACGATACTGTTGCATGTAGGCGAGGATGGGAAGGCTGGTGGGTATAGTACTGGTGCGTTGCTATTACGAGGGTTGGTATCAAGGTCCGGATTAAGATGGATGGATGATGATTAACATTTACAACAATAATATTATTATTTGGAAAATACTCTTTTTTTGATAGTATACAGTAACACCTGCCCGCCCCCCCCAGTTACCCCCCCACCCTCGTGATCCGTTGCACATTACATGGTGGATAATAACTACTAGTTCTGTATGAAATGTGATGGATAACGAAAAAGAAGAAAAAAAGGCAAATAACCTACTGTAGAACAAGAAGAGAGAAACTGAGAAATGGTAGGAGTTACACAGGAAAGCCAAAGTGAAGCAAAGAAAAGAAAAACTCTGGACCAGTGTGGTGCACCGGCTGCAAAACAAGGGCTGAAAGGGAGGGAACAAAGTCTATGAATCTTTCGCATCCACCACTACACGCCGCCGAGCAAGGTTCCGCTGTAGCTAGAGCCTCCCGTCTCTCCTGACACCGTTCATAGGAACATTTGGGAGGAGCGGGTTTCTGCTTTCGCTAACCAGGACTTAGTATACCCCTCCAATAGTGCAATCAATTCGCTGCGCTGATCTTCCAGCAATTTCTTGTTAGCCTTAACTTCTTCAAGGGGCGTTTGGTCGTGGCTTTCTGGGGCCTTGAGAGTTGGATCGGCCCCCGCTGACAAGAGCTCATTCACAACCTTTATATGGCCATGTAGGCAGGCAAGATGTAGCGGCGTGGAATCGACGTTGTTGAGAGGGCTTGGATCAGCCCCCTTGTGAAGGAGACGATGAACAGCATCCCAATTGCCTCGCTGGACGGCGTAATGAAGAGGCGTGTTCTTTTCATGGTCTGTCACGTTTGGGCTTGTGCTTGTGATCAGGATTTCTACCACCTCGCCATTACCATTCAATGCCGCGAGATGCAGAGGCGTCCGGGCAATATAATCGCGTGGAACGGCTTTGGGGTCCCGGTCAAGTAGGATCTTCACTATTTCCAACTGGCCTGTGGAAGCTGCCATGTGAAGAGGTGTCATCTCCAGGTTTTCTCGAGCATCTTCCATAGCTCCCTTGGCGAGAAGTTGCTCGGCGACACTCTTCCTGCCCTTGGCCGCAGCATAGTGTAAGGGTGACCAGCCATACTTGTCACGTGCTTCGACATCGGCGCCCTTCGATAACAGGAACTTGGCAGTTACAGGGTGCCCGTGTTCTGCTGCCAAATGGAGTGGTGTCCTCATGTCTATATTTCTGGCATCCTTCGCTGCCCCCTTCCCATATAATCTACTGGCGACTTGTGTATGGCCGCTGGCCGCGGCGTAATGTAGTGGTGTATAGTCTGACTCGGTTCTGGGGTCGACTTGTCCTCCGGCATCCAGTATACTCCTAACCAAGCCCAAGTGATCACCTGGTTTGTTTGCCGCGTAGTGAAGGGGTGTCCAGCCAAGGATATCAACGGCATCAAGATCGAAGCCGCACTTCGGAATTCGGTCCCATCCCATATCAACAATCTCCTGAACGCGGTCCTTATTATCCGTTACCAATTCGTGGGCCAGATTCCATCTAGCCCTTTCTTCCAGCCTCTTCAAATTCTCAAATTCACAGGTGGCGCGAATCTCGGTCGCGCAATCACTGGGAAGTTGGCCTGTTCCGCCAGAATCTCGACCCTGCTTCTCATAAAGATAGATCAACGCCCCGAGCGTATCCTTGTCGCCGTCCTTGATCAATTGGTTCTTTATGTGGTCTAAGCTTTTTCTGATTTTCTCTCCTTCGTTTTCAAAATTCGCTCTGTCCGTGTAGAGGGCTACAGCATTATTAAGACTGCAAAGCTCTTCCATAAGCAGGGCAGTTACCGAAATGGTCGTGCTATGAGTTCGCCTTGAGCTGTTACAAATCTTAAAGAGCTCTATGTAGGCTTTTCTTATCTTGGCAATATTTTCCTGTTTCTCCACTACCTGGAGATTTCTGAGCTTTCGACGTGTTTCAGCGACAACATACGACACCCCAGGCAGCTTATCGGCGGCAGCAAAGGGTGGGATTATGAGTGCATAAGCATCCTGATTATTGCTGGTTACCCCGGACTCAGCTATGGTTTCAGCGAGTTTTTGGAAGAAATCATTTTCGAGCTTGAAATCGAACCATTGGTCAGGTTTACTTTTGTGATCCCGAGGAGGAGTTGCACTTCGGGGCTCGGTTTTGCCAGCAATAGACTGAACAGTGCCCGCGATTGCCCACATGAACGAAGACAATATCTCTTGAGCACACATCCGCCGAAGAGGGGTCTCGGATACGAAGACGAGTGATTCGTGATATATAGGTTCAGTGCCCACGATGCGATGGGGGGCAACAGACGCTGTCGAGTTCTTGGCAGTACTGCGATTCACTTGTGCGATCGTCTTGGAGAGTTCTTTTGTCTCGAGAGTTGCTACTTTGCTTGATGGTTTGGCATTTTTTTGTAGCTCCAAGGTTTCCACCACCACAAACCTTCCTCCTCTATCCATCCACCACTCACAATCACGAATGAGGAGTTTTGTCGCGGGTCCAAGCACTCGTAATACCGTCGGGGCCCCATGTCCATAATCCCAAAATGACCCATCCCCATCAGGAGTATCCCCCAGGGCCCGCTCGTATTTCCTCATTCTATAGCTCCACAGAGATATTATAGCGCAAATCTCAGATATAGGGACGCTCCATGGGAGCCAGTTTCCCCTCTGGTCCTTAGACCTTCTGGCAGTTATAGTTATTTGCTCTATCTTCTGGCCAACTTTGACTGGTAGTGCCCACCTGAAAACCGGTGAACTTGTGAAATCGTCCTCGAGAGTGATGGACTGTGAGGTCACGAAACAGGACAGCAAGGACTGAAGGCACTTGACGAGCTCCAGTGCAAAAGGGTAAGATAACCCCTTCCAATCCGTAAGACGTCCGAGTTCCACCCGCATTTCTAATATTCTTTTTGCGTCCGTCATAGGTCCAGTATGTTCTTGAGTAGCCTCATATCTGCGATAGTGCTGCAAGGTTAACACCTCCAAACCAAGATCGTCATCACTATCGTCGTCATCATCACCCTCCGGGCTACCGTGTTCGTGATGGTGTGCTCCGAGCTCCCACAGCCTTTCCACGGATGTCCCAAGTTTTACCGCAAGCCAGTCAATCTCATAATCGGTCGGCAGGATTTTAGCCCCCGGCCGCGCAGACATATTTCGGCGAATCCAGGTTCTCACAGCAGTCATAGCTAACGTTACAACCAACTGTGTAATAGAGGCTGACCAGTGCAGAGCACGAATTCCGACAAACTGGGTTACAAAACCAGCAAGACTAATGAATGACCCCACAATGGTTAGGTTCTGGAAAGAGAGGGCCGCTGCGAAGGTATACTTTGCAGAACTTGAAGGTTTTGAGAAAGGTGTGTATGTTCGACGACGAGAAGTGGTAAGTGTGTTGCGCTCCTTGTCCGCAAATAGTGCATAAGACCCGAATAACTGATCGTTGACAGTAGCGCTCTTTTGCAGCCATAGAATCCTAAAGCTTTTTTCTGCCACCCAGGTGGTTTCTTTAGATGAAGCCTGCACTACATGCGAACATGCCATCATCCCCATCACCAAGAGCAAAGTCCCAGATGCCATAAGGGGGTAGGCGTATCCCAAATTTTTGCCCGCCTTCCAACCGATCTGGTGATGATAGCGGGTGACCCCAATGAAGACCAATGAGCCAAACTGAAGCACAAAGCCCAGAATAGCGAATAACCACAACTCCCTCTGTCTCTTGATTTCACAGAAGTTTAATGATATGTTCGGGGCGCTATCAGAGGTAGCGAGTTTTGAGGTGTTCTGAGGGCTTTTTCTCCGCCGGCGTCTCATGGCATTTTCGACATCTGGGCTCGTTGGATCTGGGCTGGTTGAAGAGCTCTTCGAGGAACTCCGCGAAAAAATCGAGAACACTTTTTTCGTGCCTGGCGCGCCTCCGTCGATTGCTGTCATGGGTGGGTTCTCCTCGGCTCGAGTTGATTCGTCCTTGCTCGTTTCTTTGGCGTTTTTTAGAATTCCCTCCTTCACAGCCGTCTTGAATGTGAATAGTCCACATTTATCCTTGCCATGCGCCATATCCTCAAAATAGAGAATCTCAGCAATGTCTGGGGAGCCCATAACCCGAACAATAGCTTGCCCATTCCAAAGTTCGCACACCTCATGTGAAGTAGAGGACATGAGTTCCATCTCTGCGACCGCCCCACTTTCTCTAGCCCTTCCGACAACTGCCTTAAGCCAATTTGGCCCGCCGACCCGGACTGCGCCTATTATTGCCGTTATGATGCCCAATGGCGCCATGGCGAATATCACATCTTCGAGCCAGCTCATGGACTGGGACATGAACTGCCTCGCAACTTGCTCTCCGAAGAGGGCCAGCACAGGGCCCAGGTCAGAAAACAAATTGTTTGAGAAGTCGACGCCATTTGCTGCTACTGCTCCGGGAGGTAACGCCAGAAAAATTACGGTTGACGCGAGAAAGGTTGACACGGTTGAACCCATAGCTCGTAGATTCTAGTATTGAACGGGATCCTCGCTAAGCTCCCCAAGTCGCGCGCAGTGCTGTCCTAGTATTAGCCCGTAGCTCCATTTAAAAGAGAAGAGGAAATCACCAACTCGGATTTTCGATTCTTTATCCCCCCAAGAAACAAAATTAGACAGAAAGTACTGATGAAAGTTGAAGGATCCGGGGATCAGTAGGAAGCTAGCAGCTGCTGAGGTTACCAGGATTAATATGTGCTTGGAGGCGCAGAGACACTGTGCGACACTGAGAAGGCGCGGTTTCCGCCCTGCGCATGAGCCACGCTTTTTCGAATTAAGCTCTCATGCAAAATCGCAGCAAAGCCTATCCGCACAAAACCTGAGAGGAGTTGTTCTACGAGTATTGAATGCATAGTACCGGCGTTGGCAGAGGAGCCAGCCGTGGGACTGACTGAATCGCGAATAGCGATTGGCCTCACATCATAGAGATTGAAAATTGTATTCCCAACTAGATTTCCCCATGTTGCTGTCGATTGGCTAGGGTTCTAACCGAGGAGAGGCACTGCGGGGAATCGAGCTGGAGGACCTCCGTAAGAATTTCGCGATTGGCCGTGTTCTATCATAGTCTTGATAATAAAAAGGAAGTTCCCTGCTGAGGGATGACAGGTAACTTAGGTCGAGGGCGGAGGGGATAGACTGGAGGCTAGCTTCAATCTGCTCGAGTAGTCTCAGGTTTGTCGTCCTAAGACTTGATAGGCTACCAGTGCCTTGACGGGGCAAAGCACGCCCCATGCCTCGGGGTGGTGCTTCTTGTCGCCAGTAGGGAGGTGGGTGGGTGATGATTGAAGTCCTCACTGGGCGTCAAAGTTGGGTGCGGCTTTCGCGGCCACCGCCACCTCGAAGAGGAGGGGGAAAGGACTTACCGGTGCTATATTCGAAACTGCGGGGAAATCTTGGCAAGTAGACTCCCTAAAGTTTGGCCCGGAAAACACGCCTTCTTACATCGCCGTTATGACACTTAAAAAAGGTTATAAGGGCCTGTTGGGCATGTATCAATAAACAAAAAAATAGTATAGTATTTTTCAAAACCTCTTATTTCCTAATACTTCAAAACGCTTAACTATGAGGATAAAATAAAGATCATAGTTAAGCACTATTCTCTCTACTAGCTAGCCCTAGACAAAGGAGACAACTGCAGGACTCCTGATAGTTAGTCTAAGAGGCAGCGACAACAAACATGTTGCGGGATGCAGCAACTTGTAAGATGCAATATATTGAAGCACATTGATTTTCCCTACTACCGGTACTTTGCAAGCAGTGATCCCACTACCCCCTGCTTTAGCCAGGTAAGGTGATGTATGACTGCCACAGAACTATACCTTTGTTCTGGCCTTGTAGCTGACCACTTTTAAGTAGTAGGAGATAAGTGTTTTAAAAAATACTATACTAGTTTTTTACTCGAGGATTGGTACACGCTGAACAGGCCCTGATAAAACAAATAACCCATCAGTCATTCCCACAGTTGGTAAATCTAAGATGGCAAATTTAACCCCCTCGCGAACAGAAAGACCTCCATTTTGGCCGGAAAATGCACTATGTTTTGTAATAAAAGGAGGGGACTTTCTAACTAGCCCCCCTACGAGTCCCCCCTTGTTGTTCTGTATACTCAAGTCCACTTCTGTGTTAAATAGCTATGATCTTCCTGTGTCAAACAGCTAGAACGAGGCAATTAGATATGTCTTCAAGTGTTTTACCAGACTCCTTGTAGCCTGTGACTTGCCGGCATGTTATCCCCCCCCTCCAGCCGCCGAACCGCACCATTTAAAACTAAGAGTAGGAGCAAAGATATTGAGTACCGTACATCACGGTAAATACAAACAAGCATGCGAGACACACATGAGATCATCACGCCGACCTTAGCAACCCGCCCAAACATTCATTCATTCATTCAGCAATAACTTCAAGTCTAACTCGCCACATCCTTCCTGCCCCCCCGCCCCTTCCCCTTCCCCGCCACCCCACTCCCCAAACCTTTCTCTCCTACCGCAAATTCCGCCTCGGCTAGCCACCAGGCAATAACCGCCCCAGGGCCAATAACAGGCATTAACCCGACAGCCCAGAATCTCCGACCCTTTGCAACTGCATACCCCAATAACGCAATGTGTATACATACATAATCCCATTTCAAAAAGTTCTTTGCACCATCGCGGAGTCCGACATCGCCAAAGCACGGGACGTACATATCCCATAGATTCTCCAAATAGTAGACGCTCGTTGCAAAATGTAGTGCTCCCGCGGCAACAGCGAGGGCGATAAATGTGTTGCCGAGGTACTTTGACACGTTCTTGGGTTTGGGGACAATGGTTGAGAGTGGGGTGCAGACTAGGAGGGCTTGTACTAGGGAGACATATGCGGGGAAGGGCTGCCAGATCGCCAGGATGATTTGGTGGATATGTTCATCGCGGGGGAGGATTCCGGGAGCGAGTGAGATGAAAGCTGGTAGGATTGCGCCCACCAGAATACTGTAGGGGACTGCTACCGCAGCCTTCGCAGAAAGTTGGCCAGATGATGGAAAGTATGCGGATACGAGAGAATATATGGGCAAGACAACCCCACCTCCTAGGAGTTGAAAGGCAAGGCCCCAGATGGAAGGCCTGGAAAATGGTAATAATTATACATCTACCAGGCCAAATCGGATATAAAGAAGAGATGCGGTGGAGATGTGAAATGTAACTTACCACCACAGCAAAAGGTTGCCCTTAGGACGATGGGCATCAGCTAGCATAGCCGTAAGGCCAACAATCACTCCAGCAAAAATATTCTGGACATGCTCGATAGCTCCGTCGTTGGATTTCCAAGTCACCGGGAAAAAGAAGGCGACCAAGGTTGCCAACCATTCATCCGCCCCTTTACGCCTAGTGTACTTCTGTATCAGGGGAGTGCCATCTGGCAAGAAGCCGCCATGGACTGCTTTCTCTAGAGCGGGGATTAGACCGTTCTGAGCAGAATAGGTCCAGAGGACCCAGGTAGCGTATGCACACAGTGGTGGATAAACAAGTATTGGGAGTAGAGGTGGCATTCTAAAGTACTTTGTAGGAGTAAACAAGGAAGAGGAAATGAGAAGAGCAGAGAATAGAAGAAAAAAGGAGGGGAGAAGAGGTGTGAAATGGGCAATCTCGTATTATATCCAGAACATGCAGACAAGACAAGACAATCCCAATCCCTCTCCCACCAAGCCCAAGAGAGGCCGGGCCAAGCGAGCAATCGTGACTGCCGGCATGCTTGCTATCATATACTGTACCAACCACCTACCGTATGCAAATCCGGGGAATGGTTCAGCTGTCGGCCAATCGTTTATTCGGTTTAGACCTACCGGTACTGTACCGTACAGTGCCGTACTCGTACTCGAGTACCGGTATTCGTGGGGAGGAGGCAGGCCAAGCCACCGTCCCTTAAAGCCCCCGATGCGGCTGAGCTTCTGATTAGTACCGTATTGTAACATCCAGGGTTCGGAAGAAGGTTGACTATTCTGCTCTAGTCTTTCTCTCCCCAAATGCATAGGAGGGTGAGGACATTTCGCATGCAATTTATCGCATGCAAGTGGGCAGAAATCACCGTATCGACGAGTTGACTGGAACCGTGTCGCAATTGGTTGGAGAGTGGTTTTGGGGCCTGAGAGTCATCGTATTGTGGCCGATTGGGGAGTCTTTGTCCGGTTGGAGGAAGTAAATCTCAAGACACTGGTGGCTACCGCTGGGTAGGGACGGGTACAGTACCGTAATTTACAATGCCTGTATACTGCATTACTGGTTTAAGTTTCGATTGAACTCGCTCGAGATTCATGGCGTCGGTTCTCCAGCACTGGGACTTATCAATGAGGTACCGGTAGAGTGCCTGTATTGGTACAGCACGGTAGTTGTTAGTAGCGCCCTTTTGGCTCTTAGACACAGGCTCGTGCAGACCAGCACAGTAACAAAGGTATTACAGTGTTCCAGATACTCAGTGCTGTGCTTCCCAATGTTGCACCGAATTGGGGGGTTCGATCAAAAATGATCGAAGGACTGGGAATGCACTTTTTCGAGTCGGGGGGTTGTAATATGGAACCCCTTCTAACAAAATAAGCAATGATATTTGAAGGCAGTTAGAAGCAAAGAAAGAGATGAAATGATAGGAAAAAGAAGTAAATGTGGCAGGAGAAGCAAATAAACTGGCACCAGCGCTCCGTTTCCCCTGCTTCTGAGCAATAAATACTTAAACAGCAGGGCCAAAGGTAGAAATTCCCATAAGAGTTCCAACTATTTTTGCTTACTAAGACATTAAAGAAACCCCCCCTTCAATCCCCATTTTCAGAAGACCGGATTCAAACCCCTCCCCTTCTAACCCCCCGGGTTTGGTTATCGAAGGCCTTCTTTGCAACATTAGTGCTTCCAGTCGTCCTCGTCCCGGACGGGACGACAGAAGACGAGGACTAGCGACGTCCGACGGCAGTCCGGCTGCCACCCCTGGCATGCCGCTCTCGCACCACCTTTTATTTTCTTCTTTTTTATTTTTTTATTTTTATTTTTATTTTTATTCCCATTTCCAACCTCAACTTATTTGAGCACCAGCACTTGCCTCATTAGCCAATTCCGCGCGCCTGTAGTCGATGGCCGCCGACGGCCGTCCAGGACGGCGCCAAGGCAGTCCGTCCCGTCCAAGGACGAGGTGTTGGAAACCATGCTGCTCGCCATACATTCAGGATACTTCCTTTGTTCTTTAGATAGCTTCCGGGGACGCGCTTTGCCTTCGGGCATGAGGCTTCGGGTTCGGGCGTGTGTTTGGACGGTCGGGGAAAACATTTCCTAAGTAGGAATGTCGCGATCGGATAGGAGGCGGAAAGGCTGTCACTCCGGAAAGCAAGGTATAAGGATGTTGTGAACAGCGATGTTTGTTCTTGCATTTTGTTGGCATGAGAGTGCGGGAAAGTTGGGAAAGGGGCGGAGGTTGTATGCAGCGATGTTTGTATCTGCATTTCGTTAGCATGAGATTTCGGAAAAGAAGTGAAAAGAAGAGAAAGGGGCAAACTGTTTTTGGAAGGATAAGAGGATTATACGTTGATATATACTCCTGTTTTTCCCTTAGTTAGTTGTTGTTAGAGGAGGTGTCGTTGAGCGTGAGACTGTGGTTGTTGAGAAGATAGTGAAGAGTTTTTCCCCTCTCCTACTGTATGTGCGATCGTTTAGGTGTGAGTTCCTTGGCGTTTCGCCGTTCGCCGTTCCGTTGTCGCCATACTGTCGTCGCCGTCGATCCTAGTTTAATACGAGGCAGTCTCGTCTTCTGTCGTCCCCGCCCCGTCTTAGACGGACGGGACGACTGAGAGCACTGAGTAGGGAACCCGCCATTGAGACCTGGTAGGTGGAAAGGAGTTGAGAATTCTTGTGGTGAGATTGTTGCCGGCAGTGGTGGTGACGGGGCAAACGCTTATCGATAAGATCCTTTCATCTTATCGATAAACGTTTGCCCCACCATCCTTTTAAACTTTCTCCATAGTCACCACCACTACCGGCAACAGTCTGTCTCTCGTTTTCACCACAAGAATTCTCAACTCCTTTCCACCTACCAGGTCTCAATGGCGGCGGGTTCCCTACTGGTTGGTCCCCCGGTTTTAATTCTTTACGCCTCTGAATTGGGGACTGCGGCTGATTTAGCCAAGGAGGTTACCCATGCCCTTCTTCGTCGTCGATTCAATGTTAAATGCATTGAAGCGAATGAGCTCGATCCCTTCACCTCTCTGCCCACTTACCAGACCATAATTTTTCTTGCTTCTACTACTGGCCAAGGAGAGATTCCGACGAATGGGAAAGACTTTTGGAGGAAGTTCCTCGTGAGGCGTATTCCAGGGGATTGGCTCAAAGATGTCGAGTTCACGACATTTGGCTGTGGCGACAGTACCTATCTTAAGTACAATGCAGCTGCGAGGAAAATTCATAGTAGATTTTTACAGCTTGGTGCTGCGCAAATGGTAGCGAGGGGCGAGGGTGATGAGCAGCATAGTGAGGGGTGAGCTGTTGGTTTGATCTTGAACTTGAATAACAATCACTAACATGTCTTAGGATTGACGGTTCCTTTTTCCCATGGTTGGAGACACTTGTCGAGGCTTTATCCAAAAAATACCCGCTCCCAGACGGTCTCGAACCTATCCCTGCGGACCACTTGCTGGAGCCCGAGCACTTTTTGGCTCTCACGAGTAACGGCAAGATCACTTATCCGGTTCAAGATGTTATGAGGGACCTCCACGCCCCGCGTCCGGCCTCTAGAACATTCCAGGTTGCTAAAAATGAGCGGGTTACAGCAGAGTCACACTGGCAAGATGTGAGACACATCACTATCGACGTACCGGGACCCGGCGCTAGATGGGCGCCTGGAGACACAGTAACCTTTCTACCCAAGAATTTCCCCCAAGACGTAGAGGAATTTTTGGCCTGCCAGGGGTTCACTGATATCGCTGATCACCCTCTGGCTTTTGTAAGGTCATCCGGTCCAGTGATCGAGTCTCCCCTCCCGGGGAGGCTTATTCAGCCCCTAACCTTGCGCACCGTGTTGATACACTACTTTGACATCAACGCAATTCCACGCCGGGCCTTCTTCGGTATGATCGCCAACTTTACCGACAACCAAGTCCACAAGGAGCGTATTTTGGAATTCACCAAACCTGAATACCTCGACGAACTCTACGACTATACAACTCGACCCCGCCGAAGTATCCTTGAGGTTTTACAGGAATTCTCCAGTGTTAGGATTCCAGTCAACCGTCTCGCCGAAGTCATTCCGGTGATGCGCCCCCGTGCTTTCTCTATCGCAAGCAGTAATACCGGCCATGCGCCTGGTCCATTTGATGAGAGAAACAATCTAGAGATTCTGGTGGCGATTGTGAAATACAAGACCATCATCAAGAAGACGCGTCAAGGTGTTTGCACCAGATGGCTCGCTTCGCTTAAGGAAGGCGATCCTGTCAGTGTGGTCTTTCAACATGGCACCTTGGTCCCCCATTATTCTACGCAGTTGTACAACAAACCAGCCGTAATGATCGCTCCAGGTACTGGAGTCGCCCCTATGCGTGCGCTCCTATGGGAACGCATTTTTAACAAGGGCCATTATCTCAAGAATACTTTGATATTCGGCTGCCGTGGGAAGGATACTGACTTCTTTTTTCGGGAGGATTGGGCTCGGTTGGTTCGCAGAGATTTCCTCAGGTTGAATACTGCGTTCTCTCGAGACCAGCCCGCCAAGAGATATGTTCAACATGTGGTCCTAGAGCAGGCGGAGCACCTCTGGGAAAGGATCTTTAAACAAGGTGCGGTAGTCTACGTATGTGGAAGCTCTGGAAATATGCCAATCGCCGTTCGCGAGGCACTCGTCAAGGTCTTCCAGGAGAAGGGCGAATGGGAGAAAGAAGTGGCTATCGCCTATCTCGCCCACATGGAGAAGGAGGGAAGGTTCAGGCAAGAGACCTGGTAGTAGTGTTCGCTTTTTCTTCCAGCGGTTTGCTTACTGCTTAGATGTCAATGGGTCAGCTAGACTAGATTTCGCAGTTAATCGGGGCGTATTTGATGTAATGGGCTTCCTGTCTGCCAATTCCATTGCTTCGTGGGTCTGTTTATGTCTATCACAGGAATTGTTGAGCATTTCTTGCGGATTTTCTTCTTTCTGCAGCTTAACATCTGACTTGTTAGAAGGCCGTGGCTGATTATGGAGGTTGCGCGAGTATTGCGGGTTGTTGGGGGGGGTGTGGTGTGTTGTTCCAGTGTTTTAGTGATTCACGGGGAAGATTCTCCAGACATGTCCTCCCTTTTGTTAGAAATCAGTTAATCCTGTTCGTCATGCTTTTAGCTTCTTTTGTTATATGCAAGGCAGAAGCACGGGAAACATGTTTCCGTTGTTGGATAGGAAAGAGCGACCACCGTTAAAGGAAAGCAGGATGATGAAAGGAGATGAAGGAAGGACAAGAGCTGAGGCATTGGATCAAAGGTGGAGGAGAATGGAAGTCTTTGTGATGGATTTCTTTTGTTCAGAGATTACGCAGAATGTTTCTTTTGTCTTGGAGCATGGAGGAAAGAAAGCGGAGATATGTGGTGATCGATAGAAGGATCAGACGATGGTTTTGTTTTTGATATATACTTCTGTCCTTACCACTAGTTTAGCAAGCAACGATGACGAGAAGACTTTTGCGCGCTATCTATTCCATCTCAGTGCTATTCGGTGACGTATATTTAACCATTTCGAATACCTTTGTTATCACGGGAGTGTGTAGAGTAATGCAGAGATAGGTGTGGTGATGTATAGAAGGATCAGGATGTTTCACTTGTGTTCCATTTTTACACACCTGTTTTCATAGCTTTATAGGAGAGCGCGAGTAAGGTTGCAGGAGCTATATATAATACCTCTATTGTCCTTCCTACATAGTGCCCAAGCTCCAAGCAAATCCTCTCGCTCTACAGTCTATTGTTTCATTTATATTTCCCCACTTTGACATGACTGTCTACTCTAATATCAAATATACTGGAGGATATCGACCCCTTCCTTCAATGTTTTGACCAGTTTTGCGAGTAGCGATACCACCACCCACATTATGGTACTCTGTTCAACCGTTTGATGCCAGATCCAAATAGCTTTTGAGCGCAGTGCAATCACCGGGGAAGACGCGGATCAGCAGCTATGGTGGAGAAAGGGAGCATAACAGAAGTCACTCGCTGGCACATTAGCCTAGGAAATGAGTTAAACGTGGAAGTGAATACCTCTTCCACGTGTAGCTTGTTCTCATTCCGCATCTGAATTCTCTATCCCTCGCGTTGGGGGGGGGGGGGCAATTGAGGCCTCTAGATTTACACCTTCCCTCAGTGAGTTTTTTAATTAAATCACCCCAAAGTACAACTCACCACCTGATCTAGTACGTTACAAGTGATGCTTTAGATCCTTGAGACTTATGGGGTGTAGTATCATAGTCCGAGGAGGAATCACTGGGAGAAAGTTTTGCTTCTCTAGTTATGATGCTTAAATAGGGTGAGGCTGCGGTATCGAGGAGGGGGAGCGTCATCAAGTACTGTACTGATAAGTGATTAGACCTGTGTCTGGCATCTGGAAATCGGGCTATTGTTGCACAACCACCTGCCACTTACCCAACTATAGTACCGATAGTCTACTGCAAAAAAAGCCTATCTCACTTTCGGATCTTTTTACTGGAACCGGTATGCCAGGGACAAGAACAGTAACTTAGGCTACTGCATCTCCCGTGCCATGTGTGTACCGTTCAGTCTCGTTCCATCCTAAGCCACTCCAACCCACCCACCCATCCCCCCCCCCACCTCCCACTTCACTATTTCATCCGCACCACCTCCCACCCCACCCCTTAAATGCCAATCATCAAAACTGCCGCCAAACTCATCTTCGGCACAGCCGCCACTTCCGCCGGCGGGTTATACCTGCTAACCCGCGACACACACTTTGTCCCTTACACCGCGACAACCGACCCCTCGCTCGGCAAAGCCCTAAAATTCTACAACCCGTATAACAGCCCGCCCACCTCCGTTAGCCACGCGGTGCAGCAGGTCCCACTTTCGCGCCTGTCGACGACCGATAGCGAGACGCTGATCCGGAGGTTCTGCTCGGGTGTGTGGGCGGGCAGCGGGTACATGTGTCAGCGGAAAATCCTGGAGATGAAGTATAGACACTTGGAAGGGAGGGAGGGGATGCTCTGGGATAAGGGGGAGTTGGAGAGTGCGGAGTATGGGGTCGGAAGCATTATCACGGATCATTTCGAGGTTGTGGAGAGGGGGAATGATAAAGTAACCCTCCTCCCCCGCGGTGTCTCCTAATTGTTTGTTCGGCATTGATTGGGTGGCTGTGTAGGTGATTATCAGATGCGGTGACTCGCCGCTGGTCCGTGGGAATAGGAGGAGGGATGGGTTGTTCCTACTGGAGGTTACCAAGGATGACATGTTTGCGAACTTTCATATGAAGAGCGTATTCTTTGATTCCACGGCTCAAGGGGATAAGGCTGAGAAGTTACCCGGGTGGATGTACTTTGCCCACACGGCGTACGTCCGGATACTTATGAGGTCGGGGATTGGGGCTGTTGAGGTGAGCAGGTAGGTAGGATGGGGGGGGGATTAGGCTTATATTTCGGGATGGATAGAATACTAGAAGCGCTCTCAATTGGAGGGGGGGGTTGCGTGGGATGTAAGTCTGCTCGCCCTTCACACCTAATAATGAGTGACTCCCCCGGAACACCAATTGTATATATGTTATCTCGCGTTGTCTTCTCAGAGCTGGATAATCTTCTAGCCTTGGAGGTCCCCACTTTGCGACATTCAAAGCGGGTAATCCTCGCTTCATCTTTATCCCTCACTTCGTATCCGTGACCTCTCCGGCGATCTATTTTAAAAGCTCAACACCAGGCGCTCCGAGGGTTTTTCCGAATCGAATGGGGGGGGTTCCTGGTGACATGATGGGAGAAGCGCTCTTACAAAGGAGCTTTCCTTATCGCCCCATGAGTTTGAGTAAAGACTGAGGAATATAGAAAGATATAGGGTGGTGACGGATTTGCCGTAAATAGTTTATTTTTCCTCACCCTTCCCTGGCTAGAAATAATCGTTCTTATACCTATAGAAGCCCGCTCAGCGTAAGTTGGCCTGCTCCTGACTGAACATCCGTCACATCGAAGGGATACTTCCGACACCGTGGTTGACTGCTGATCCATCGTCGAGTGAGAATCGATGATTATCCATTATCACCCCTATCAGATCCCGAGTTTGTATCGTATGAGGGTGATAGCATTTCCGTAGAAGGGTCGCTGAACCTATATCAGCTTCACTACCGCTCGTGTAATGTTTAGTTGACTTAGTTACTAATCTCAGGCAGTGGTGAACATTAATGTGCTGCAAGATATAGTGCATCAGCTCCTCAACAACTCTTATGTATGCATTTGGTTGTGCAGAGGCCTCTAGGGGATAACCGCTTGTAAGACTACAATACACTTTCCTATAGCAGCAATAGAGAAAGAAGGAAAACCGGAATCAAAACATTCAGACTCAATCTTACAATTCCCAACATAGCACAGCCTTTCAATCACACCCAACCCTCTTAAAAACGCCATCAATTCCAATTACTTTATGAAACAAAACAAAGCAAAAAATGTTACAGAATTGATATTCTTGAAATTTCAAATACATCTATTCTGTCTTCGGCTTATCCCCGCCTGCCCTCCTCTTCTTCGCCGCAAGCGCCGCAAGGCGGCCGTGAATCTTGGATACCAAGCCACCACCAATGACCTCATCTGCGCCCACAAACCTCCTCACAAGAATGTTGAATATGGAACCGAAAGCTAGGGCCATGACCGTGCTTGTGAGGATGATGACATTGTAAGGCATGGAAAAGTCCGGGGTTGGGAGGGAGAGGAGTAGGGAAGTCGTTCTGATTGAGAATGTAGATTTTTGGGAGGCCGAATCGAGGATGGAGATTATTGCGGGGCTATGATGATGATGATGACGATGACGATGTTAGCGGTGGCAATAATACGGGAGAGGGGTTAGAGAGTAGCGTACGCGATATCAAATCCACGATTGGCATCAGGGGGGTATTCTGTGTATCTCAAGACGGCCTTGTCGAATTCGTAGTTCAAGAGGACGGTTTCTCCTGGCGGAACCCGTAGCCTGACTTCTAGTTGTGTCCCGCGCTTTCTGTCTAGAGCAGGACGATAATAGATGTCTTGGATAATGTTTCCATCGTCTTTTCCGGAAATAGTCGCGGAGAGAGTGTGCAGGTATGGCTTCATGAACCACGGGAGTGACTCAAGGTATACGAACTCGACGGTGGAGTTTGAAGAGGGGTTGTTCAGGACCGCTTGGATGCCTCCACGTTCTTGTCCATGCCCAGTTAGTGAGCGAGAGGCATACACTGGAGGAGGTGTTAGTAGAAGATTAGTAGAAGGGCTAAGCTCCGGGAGGACTATGTCGAAATCAAGATTTTCTATGCCAAAGTTAGGATCTTTACTCCGATAAGATATGCATGAGGCTACCGTGAAGCGTAAAACATCTCAACTCGGGCGACCTCTTTCTCTCCTCTGAGCCCTGGGAAACGAAGATAGACCGCTGTTCAGCGATATTGACACAAACATGAGTTGCCTCTTCAGTGGGAACAACGGCGAGCGGGCATGAGCCACGGACAGGACGACCAAACATTTCAGATAGCGACCAAGGGAGGTCAGTGACCCCGGAAAGGGGAAAACAAGAGTCGCCGCCGGCGTAGGGCTTCTCCTGATCGCACGAAAGTTGCTCAATCGGCGGGGGTTTAGGCACCGGAGAGTCCTTCTTTCCCAGCGAGCGTTCAACATCAAGCACCATATCCACCGTTTGCTCCATCTGTAGTTGGCATTTCCCACTCTCCTCACAAACAGGCTTTACGTCGATGCTCATACTCTGCCACTGGGCATCGAACAGCCTATGCCCATCCAACAAACTCGAGATACCAGCCTTGCCCTTACAAGGTAACAGCTTCAAGAACGGCGTCAAGTTCTCGGTACATACCGGCTCCCGCGGAAGAGTTCCATGAAGCAAGTGTAGTCTCTCCAATCTTTCTGGGGAATGATGTCCGGCTGGTTGGAACGACATGACGGGCCTAATTGTCCTCGTAGAATCGATAAAATTAAGCGAGGCGCAAAATAGTCCCGAAAGCGCATTATTAAGCGTAGTCCATCTCGCATCCGCTCTACCATCACCACCGGGTTAATGGAAATCCCAAATCTCGGCGAAGAGCAAACAAACTCAGAATCGTCCACAGCCTCTACCCACGCCCATAGCTCCACGCCCGTGCCTCCCGCAGTCCGTCCATCCCATACCTGCCTACCCCATTGCTCAGCATCCCATCTACCCAACGTAAACTTCAAGTGTAGCTCCTTCGTCTGGCTCTGTTGTAGGATTTGTGCAAGCGAGCGTGGAAAGACCGAATGGTGACTGTCGAATGTACCGTTACTGATAAAGCGGAAGGATGCTAATCTGTGATTCCTTGCGGTCAGTTCTGGCTGCGAGAAAGACAAGAAGAGAGGAAGATGATCGAAACTCACAGGGAGTTTCCCGGAAGAGACTTCAGGAGTAGATTCTCACTGTAGTCGTTATATTCGCCGGCTCTTGCAACAACCAACGGTGCGAGCAATAGTTGAGAAATTGAAGGCCATGATAATAATCGCATATTTATAAGAAGTAAGTAAAAGAACAAACAAGAAGAGAAAGAAAGAAAGAATTGGGCGAAAGGAGAGAAGTAAAGGTTGTTAAGCTCCACGGCTCCAGCAAGAATGTTTGTAGCAGCCTCTTTGGTAGCTTGAATGAATTGTGGTCATTTCAAGGCCGGGTAACTTGAGACCCCCTTTTTTCATTTAATTACTGGACTCGTGAGTGGTGCATTGTTGGAGCCCGCACCACGCCTGAGCAACTGGTATCTGCCACGATGGAGTTGTTTCCTCCTTCCTCAAGTTGAACTGTCAGATCGCCGGCCAACCGCTGATGGGAAAGCTTAGACGGCGCTAAAAGCTCACCATCATACGCTCGTTACTTGTACTTGTCTTATCCTTATTTACGACGTTCATATAATCGTTACCCCCTCCCTAGCACAACACCGCAGCTTAGATGAAGCTGCTCAGACACAGCCCACATCATGGCCGGTAAACGAACCCAGTGGCCTCAACCACTTGCCAACTTCATGGCTTTAATATGGCCACGCTTAACTGTCGTTAATCTCCTTCGCCTACTCTGGCTCGGCACTGTCTACTACGGCGAACGTCATGTGTATAGGTCTGCGATGGCAATCTGTGATTGGGACAATTGGGAGAACTGGGTATACCTCTCACCCCGCTTCTCTGACTGTTAGCTACGAAACTAATAGCGCTAGGGACCGGAAACTGTCCCCCACCGAATGGTCCTGGTCGCCGACCCGCAGATAATAGACCGACACACATACGCTCGTCGGGGCATCGCTCTTTCTGCGACTATATTCTACACTGACCTATACATGTCTCGCTCTTATGATAGCATCGTTGATCTCCTCAACCCCTCTACGGTTATCTTTCTCGGCGACCTCTTTGATGGAGGGCGGGAGTGGGGTTCCGATCAGATGGCGCATTACCATACCGATGCTCTGATTCCCGATGATCCAACGGGATTCCCGGATTGGAAAGCGCTCAAGGATGATTATTGGTTATCCGAGTATGCTCGGTTCTCCAAAGTATTCCCTCCTACTCCATACCGGAGAACGGTACAGTCCCTACCCGGAAACCACGATATTGGTATAGGTAATAGCATCAAGGAAAGCGTCCTAGAGCGATTCCGGCTATTCTTCGGAGACGGAAATAGTCTCTTAACTCTCGGAAACCACTCAGTTATACTACTAGATACCCCATCGCTCTTGAATGATGTCAACCCAAGGATCCACAATCCACCACAAGACTTCCTAGATTCCCTCCCGGACCTCCTCTCACCTACTCCCCTCCAGCCTCACATAATCCAAAATGCTTCGACTCCCGCCCCCTCCTCTCCTACAAAAGCCAACTCAAACCCCGTAATCCTCCTCTCGCATATCCCCCTCCACCGCCCAGCAGACACTCCTTGTGGCCCACACCGCCAATCCCGGAACTCAATCCGCATCGGCGGCGGATATCAGTACACCAACACCCTCCCAGAACCCCTTTCTCGAGAGATCCTACGCAAGACCAACCCAAAACATGTATTCTCCGGCGATGACCACGACGCATGCACTGTCCTTCACGAATACGAGGACGGAAAGCAGAAGGCGGAGGAAGTGACTGTTAGGACGTTCGCTTGGACAATGGGTGTGCGTCAGCCGGGGTTCTTGATGGTTAGCTTGTTGAATGACGGATTAAGGGATGGGAGGGAAACGGTACTGGTTCAAGAGTGTCTTTTACCGGATCAGATCGGGATTTATCTAGGGTATGTGGAGTTGCTTGTCCAGACTTTAGTCATTGTGCTTTTGAATATGGGCAGGAGAAGGGGTGTTCTCTGGTGGTGGTGGCGGTGCTTGGGATTAGGGGGAGGAAGAGGGGAGGGTAGGGTTAAGCGAGAGGGATTATTGGGAATTACTATGGGGGGAAATAATACTGAGATGGAGGAGGGAATGAGGAGGAAGCTTGATAGGGGGTGCTGTGGGGAGTTTTTGGAGGATCTAAGGGACTTGGTGATTGTGGTTGTTCCGTTTTATTTGGTTTTGCTGGTGCTATGGTAGATATTGTCCGTTAACCAAATTAATCGTACACATAGCAACGATGGTAACGCAACCCACTTAATCACCCCGCATTTTCAACACCTAGAGATATTTCTCTAGATCAAATATTAATTCCTACCATGTATTCTACTATATATCTATGTTTTGTGTCTTTTTTTTGACTTTCATAACAGTGGCGTTGATGGGGAGTGCTGTTGTGATGGCCAAAGTTTTTCGCGTTCGTTGACGTACGGTTAATTTTGTTAAGGCACAATAATATAATACGAGGGGGGAATAAAAGATTTAGAGGCGGACTTTGGTTGTCCTACACTCTTCGGATCTATATTCCGCTAGTATACTCCTTCTCGATTCATTTTTGTGATGCCCATGTTCTTCATCCCAAATCAACTGGCATTAGTCCAATCTTTGAACTTGACTTTGTCAATCATAAATATTGAATCATCAGATATCACTCGATTTATAACGGTGCAAAAATAAAATATAGAAGCAGGTCGCCAGTGCTATATCACACTGCACTATGCTGGCCTCTCAAATATTAGAAAAAGCTGTATGCCTGGATCTGGTGCTCTCGCCATGGACGATCTTTACTCAGGCACTGGTTGGACAGGTATCCCGTGGAGCATGGACTAAACATTCAGGCAAAAAGTCTAAGAATTAATTGACCTCAAAGCATTCTAGCCTCGCCCTTGGGAAAGAACACGAAGCTAAAGACGATAGAACTTGCTATAGCCAGGATGATGAACGCGAGTAGGCATGCATTAGTACCTGTATACTCGAGTACATGGGTCTAGTATATTCATTTCCCAAGACACGATTTGGTTGAATCGTTCATCTCCCACACCTTCGCCATGAGGCTGTCCTTACGTATTAGTGACCACTCGGCAGTCAATTCACGCCACAAGCTCCCCTACCGTGCTCACCGGAAGAGCGAGCTCAATTCGGCACTAGCGACCCTACACTAACCCAAAAAACACTGCCATAAATTAAGTAAGGTAATGGTTCATCCTAAACCCTATCTAACACATTGAGGAGGGGGAATTGCGAAGCGGGGAGTGCTAGGTGGCTTGCGGCCGAAGTTGCTTGGGGCAGGGCGCCGCCCTACTTCTTTGAGTACGATAGAATACTGGATAAATACTATATTTTATGAATTAGAGAATATATTAGGGACTTTTAGGTGGTTCTGTGGTCTATGGATGAAATTCGTGATTGAGTGTAGATAAAGGTAGCTAGGAAAGTCAATGGCGGAGGTTGAGAAGGTTTTTTTAGAAGTGTTTCTAGCATAGAGCTCGGGAATTTGACGTTTTTTTAAGGTTTGTCGGGGATGGTGTTGTTGACTGGTGGAGAGTTGTGAGGGCCCATGGGTGGAGATTATATCAGACAAGTGTGCTGAGGGAAGGATCTTACGACGGGGAACGGCGAGGGGGTGTGGCTTTTTTAATGCGTGACTGCAATGAATGGCTTTCCTAGTAGTTATATGACTGAACTTCCCTGGCTCTCTCACCGACTTTACGCCTCGTTGGCTAGTATCGTAATTACTAGCATACAGTCTGTCAAGTGGCATGTTCTCTGTTCTTCTACTCAGCAGGGCTGAATATTGGTAGATTGTCTTTTCCCTTCCTCCACCTCTACTTATAACACTGGTCATTGGCCAGCTCAACTTACTTGACCTATAGTCGATTCCATTCCAGAGGGACTTGGGGTGGCTCGCCTTTACTCGGTGTGGAGAGGACTCACAGAGGTTTTTTCTAACACCGTAACTATAGTAAACTTTTATGTAAATTTTGTACCCCAAGCAAATATACTATGGTTAAATTTTAGTCCAGGAAAGAAAAGGGAACAAAGGCGTAGTCTACTTCGAGATTCTGCGTGGTGCTCTACGGCTTCCTATTGGATAAAGTAAGAATATCGAATTAGGACTGGGCGCTTAATTCCACATTATAGAAGAGAGAGTTTTCCATGATTACTGTGCCTAAGTATTGAGTTGTCCTGTTGAATTCACAACTACTTTCCTGTGGTCTACGAGTACGATACAGTATGAAACCAAATTATGTTTCTCGAAATCTGATACGTTAGATGCCAACGCCAAGTTAAGTGGCCCCAAGGGCACTGACTGCCTGAGTACAGTGGAGCACAGTACAGTCCAGTGCCGGCAGAGCGCTTATGATATCGCGGTCGTGGGAGGTTAGGACCTGAACTCCAAAGCGTCCCCAGCTCCGTTGGCGGGGGATAAGATAGTAGGATATTCCATGGTATATAAATCGGGAGAGCGAAATCCGGTAGTCAAGGAAGGAGCCTCACCTAAACCCGATGGGCTGCCAAAGCGATGGGGGAGATAGGGAGCGCCACCAAATGCAGAGATCACATTAACTTTCAAAAATCCTATCACAATAGTCTATCGGCTAGGAGTCAGGATAAGCATCTCACTCCAGCGAATAATACGGTAGGCTGGAGCATAACCGGGTACAGTACCTGTACTCGTACTTCAACATACTTGTAGCCGTTAAACATTTGTGTCTGGGGGGATTGGGTAGTGACGTCGGTGAATGAATGACGTCTACGAACCTGGCGGGTATCCACAGGGCTATAACAAGCGTTTTGTGAATGTTTCTGCTGGGAACCCCAAATGATTATCTACGGTACCGGATTTCATCTTTTGCAATCCTTTCGGACAACGGACTTTAAGGTAAGTGATTCCGCCCCTAATATGTCAAAAGAGCAAATGAGATAGGGGATCAATAAATGCCGTCCTAGAATCTCCACTGAAGATAGCAGTACAAACCAACCAAAAGTGTGGTCGACGAAGGGGGGAACTGTATCGACTCCTCGCCTTGCTAAATGTTCAACTTCGCCTCTTCCACCTCATCTGTATTCTAATCCTCACAACCTCTGCTACTCATTGACCTGAAATAATGAGTTCTGACAAAGAATTGCTACGGCCTGGGCATCCCTTCGTTCATCCCTCTTCTAGTATTTCTACTTCGAGCACCAATGCACTTAGTGGAGCTCCCACAACTGGCCTGCCTGAGTTTGCCACACCCATCAAGAATGATCCAATTGCGGGGCACGATGCACTCACTTTGCTTCCAGAAGTACAGGCCACAGGTCGACCTGCTGGGTCTAGGAGACCATTTCAACGACGGCGGCGGAGTCGAGCTTGTGATGCCTGTCGTACTCGAAAAACAAAGGTAAGGAACTGGAAAAAATTCTCTTGTTGGTGTTGCCTACGGACTTAGCTGGGTTCTGCCACCCTTGTTTTGCCTACTAAAAGGAAGAATGGAATGCTGTTCGGGGGATTTGAGTAACTGTGATACCATATAGTGCGATACTCCGGATGAAGGCCCATGTTCTGCTTGTGCTGCGGCTAGCTTAATATGCAAATTCTCTGAGGGCGAAGATAAGCGTCGTGCTGGGCCGGCGAGGTATGCTTTTGGAAACCCGTGGCCACTCCCAAGGCTTCATTACTTACCGCTTAGGATTCATTCAAGGCGTGTACGGATGCTTGAGCATACCATTGCAGATCTCACTCAGAAACTCGCCGAGGCGGAGGAAAAGTTACATCGAACTACCATTTCCGAGTTTTCTCCCGTCGATGCGGGAAGTCTTCAATCTCCAACAGCAGAAACTGACGTACCGGGGGAGTTCCGGTCATCGGATTCCCCAAGCCACACGTCCTCCATTAGCCCTAAATTTCCAGCACCCATGCCGATGCCAAGTACGGCTTATCCTGGGAGAAATCTTCCTCCAATTCAGATTTGTACACCTGGTGGGCTGTCGAGTGGCGATGGGAGCGGAAGGAATAAAGGAAGATTTCAATCTGACGGCACTGCGTGGGATGACCATATTTTTGGTCCAAGTTCGGGTCCGTCCTTTTTGAATTCCTATAAAGAATATCTTTCCCGTCTCGGATACCGCCCCCCTTCTTCTGGAGACCCTCATGATTCCGTTGAAGTGGCTGCGGGACCTCTCTCCACGCATGCCTCGCCGGTTGACCAGAGTAATATCGGCCCAATCCCGGCTCGGGTTGTTCCACTTGATATCCGTGCCTTTCTTCCACCCTTGCCCCTAGCTACCGAGCTATTAGAAGTTTTTCGAAAGAATATTCAAGAATGCACGGTGATATTCTATTGGCCGACGATAGAAGCGAAGTTTAAAAGAGCTTGGGGCGCACCTATATGGGAAACAGATCCTGAGGCTGTAAGGAGTGTTTTCTGTGTGGTCGTTATGATAATGGCAGTGGCAAGTCAACTAGTCGACCCGAGCCGGCTGCGGAATCCTGACGGTGGTGATTGGTCAACTGACAATGAAAGGTTGGATATTTATTCACTCTTATCTTTTCTCCCTGGAACTATGTTGGCCCTGAAGATAACACCTATCAGAGTGCTAATATCCTTTTAGGAACGGATGGGTCTTCTTTGAACTCGGAAAGAAATACTCCAATCCAAATAACCCAAGCTACTCGATCGACGACGCTATTTGTTCGTATCAGCTGCACTCCTGCCGATTGTTGTTGTTTATCTTTTAGGGTTCCCCTCTAACGATACCCCATCTAGATCTTCTTTTGATGGCGTTCTACCTTGACAAAGCCTTTCTTCCCTCTCCTTGTTGGATGGTAACAGGGGCTATGGCTCGCGTGTGCCAGGACATAGGTTTATACCGCCGCACACCTGCCGGGATGTTCAGCGGGGTAGACGTAGAATCACGCACACGGCTTTTCTGGGTGGCATATATACAGGACCGTAAGATATCCATGAAGCAAGGGCGCCCAGTAATATTCCTGGATAAGCACATAGATGTGGGTTTACCAGGTGAGCATATCGGAGCTGGTGTCGGTTCTAGTGGGGGCGAAAACCTAGAAGCTGCGAAAAAGTCGTTGCAAGTTTTTCGTGCCACCATCCGTGTTGCCCGAACTTCAGAGTCTTTGCTGAATATCAACTTGAAGCACGATGGAGGAGCGGAAGATGTCCAACTACTGCAAAGCGTGGATGAGATGTTGAAGAGGTCATGGGAGGCTTATCCACCAGACTTGACTGATCTGTCGGAGAATGGCCCCATTTATCTACCAGCCTTGAGACGTAAGTGGTATCTTCAGCCCTATGTGATCTAGGACATAATTGCACGAGCTCTGCCCGATATCACTTTACCCCCCTCGATGAATTCAGCCTTTTCTTTCCCCAGGGCCCTGAACAGCACACTAATATATTAGCCAGCGTTATTTCATCTACAGCACTCTAGGGTCATTCTGTACCGTTATTTTACCGACTTTAGCGGCACGTTATCGCTCGCCAACAGTTTCAGGACGTTTTGCCTGGGCCAATCTATTCAAGTGTCGAAGATCACGGCCCACCTACTCTTAAGGGCCTCTAAAGACCCTGATTTTGATATAGCTTTTGGCCTCGGTTCCGAAGAGCTTGTGCACATCCATACATTTCGTGTTGCAACGATCCTGCTGCTGGGATATTATTGCAGGGACCGCAATCTCCCGAGTGTCTCCAAGGAAGAGGTCGATATATGTGCAAGTGCCCTTACATCGGTTGCAAAGACCAATCGTCAAGCAGGGGAGAAGCTATTGGGGCTGTTTAAAGACTTTGCACTCATGTTTGGGTATTCGGTGGAGCCATATGCTACTAGCAGCTCCACTTCATCCGCTGTTAAGGAAGGTTCCGAAGCACCACCACCTACTACCGGCTCTTGGGGTTCTGAACCCCCGCAAACCACACTCCAGCCCTCTCCGTCGCTACCCCTGCTGCGCTGCGGGGGCGGGTTCAACGTATACTCATCAACGCCATCAGAAGCATCAGCCCAGGGAGCCTCAGCATCTGAGTTTCCGCCTCAGATCCCTCCCGTTTCCGGCGCAGCTCACCAACAATGGCTTCACCAAACGGCAGGTGGCGTATTGTTACAAAACGGTAACAGCGGCGGTGCTGGTGGGGAGAGTTCGGGAAGCATGTTTATCGACCCGCGAATTGGGAGTGGATCTGCAGCTGCTGGTGCTGGCGGCGCTTCAGCAGGTAGTTCGTTGGGCGCGGAGGGCCAGATTGATTGGAACGCGTACCAGCAAATGATGCAGTTTGATCCGGGGTTCGCAACTTATATGTTGGGCCCCAATGATAGGGATTTCCATTAGCCTACCTGCATAATCTTGATTTCTTTTTGATTGTGGAGGGCTTAGAAGGTACCGTATGTTTATTGGGGATATTTTGTGAAGATTGGCGAAGCGCAGTGTGTAGGAATTTCCATTTCTCAGATTGTAGCCTGATAGTGGTCTTGGGGAGGGCTATTTTGGTGGTTTATAAACTTTATTGAATGTCAAGAGGGGTTGATGGGGACAGTTTATGATAGATTAAGCTCGAATTTTGGGTTGAGATACCTCTCATGCTCCAAGGTAGGCTAGGATATCATCGGTATTGCCTCATTTTTAGTATTGTAGACGTTCCGTGCTAGTACTATGCCTTCCACAGACTGGAGAAAGAGGCTTTATTTTAATTATCACATCTCTCGTTACTGGAGAGACGAGCCGACATATGGTACTTATCATGCTTTCGCGGCACCCGTGCGCGATGAATAGACCACAATATAGTTATAATGATATGAAAACAAACACACGGGCCACTTCTCCATCAATTCCTCCGGATGCCACGCATCCATCTCGCTAACGGTACGGTTTCGGGGGTGTTTAAACTGTACTCGGGTACAGCAGTGAGAACAGTTTCCCACGGTATTGTACCTCTAACCTGGTGATTAACTAGAAAGGATAAGTACTGTATAACCTCTACAGCCCTTTAGAAGTACTAGTTCCCAGCACAAGGAAAATCAAGTACTGACTTCATTATAGATAGATACCTGTAGCTCCAATCCTTTCCTTTCCTTTGTTTTTTGTTTTCCTTTTTTCCTGCTCTCCCATTATTAATCACGACCTGCACATTACTGACCGCCATGCCGGCCTTAGTACTAGAACAAGTACTGGCACACCTAGACTATCTCCCGTCTGAGCCCCGTACCGCACTGTAACCCCCCACATGCTCTTTTTACGGCCTTTCGTTGGCGCACCGATGTGCGGTGTCGTATACCATCAGGCTTTCGAACCCCAACTTGGGGACGGATTAGTCCAGTAGTGGGGTACTGGTACCACAGTAGGTCGGTGCGGGCGCCGTGGTATTTTTGGGTAGTTGCAGGTTGGAGATATCGTAGCTTTGGTGTGTTATCGAGGCTGGCTAGGTTATAAGTTTATGATCTAAGTGTTAGTGGCACTATATTAGCGTAGCACTACTATCATCTATTCGGCTTCAAAACAATAAAGCCAACGCCCTCTCTTAACAAGGCCTCATTGAACAAAAATAGTACTGAGCCTCGATATATACCCCGGGGCGATTGGCCCCCTAAGTTAGCCATCTATCTAGATTCCCTAGCGCACTCAAGCCTCGTATTAGGATGCTTGTGCTCCACACTCTGGGTTTCGCCCACCCCATACCTCCACTGCCCTAGGATAACGGGGAGTTTGTTCTCGAGCCACGATAACATCAGGTCCGCCACGACACTGCAAGGGCGGATAAGTCCCTGTGGGGTTATTGTAGACGAGTGGGAGTCTTGCATCCTTCTTGGCTTGCCTTGTGGAGGGCTGGACTCAGCGAGGCTGTCTTGCCTGGCTTGTACTAGTATGCGCAGAGAGGATGGAGGGGAGACTATTATAGAATATGAGGCGTCACTGCGGATAATGGGTAAGGCGGGGAGGTATCGAATCCTGGCACGATAAGGGATCGTAGCGGGGGTGTTGAAAATTTCGCTCGAGCCCGGGTTGAGCCCTCTCCCGTACTCGAACTCTGGAAGGTGGTGCAAGTGCTGATGCTAATGATGCCTAGGGGTATGGCATGGTGAGCGCTAGTGGAGGTGATACTCGAGTAAAAAACTATCGAACTGGGACATGTCAATCTTTCGTGATATCTAGAGGAGGGGGGGAGGGTGCTCGGAAGGGGATTTGTTTACGAATTCGTTTGGTGATGGAGGGTAGTAAAGCGCACAAGAGCTGAAGTGAGAGCGAAAAGGGTATTGGGAGAGGAGAGGGGGGGGTACTGTACCGTAGGGGAAATGACTAGAAAAATCACAAATAGAATTGCGGAGGTAGAAGACCTCGTGTACAAGTACTTGTCCCATGGAACAAATATCCGGAAATACGAGTGGTGAATTTGTGATACCCACGGATTTTTTTGCCATATATTTTGCGAAGCCCTGTTTCCAAATACATCTTGCCTTGGACAAGTAGTAGAGTGCTGTGGTAGAGCTGATAGGTGTCACACAACACCTATCAATCCGGTGCACAAAGCCTTCCATCCCTTCTTCCCCCCCCCCAACTTATCCGCCCACGGTACGTAGGGTTACTGACGTGATTCCCCGCCCCTATCCGTTCATCCGCTCGATTCCGCTCCTCCACATCTACTGGAACTGTACAGTACCCAAGCACCTACCTGCATACAGAGCCCTGCTCACTTCCGCCTTAGTTAATCGATACCTCATAAACCAAAATGCGCTCACTCCCTCTTTTCCACTCCAATCCAGGCCAAGCTGATCCCATGTGTTGTGAACCATCTCGTCCGGGTTGGTGTGGTTACTGAGTACTGGGACAGTACCTGGGCCTCCACTCTAAGTGCAAGTACGACTCCATTCCAAAATTTCTGGCACCCGGGCTGGTACAATAACAGTTTTATAGCGGACGTACCATGTAGCTTTTTGGGTTTCAGTGCCAGCCTGGGTGCCCGAACTTTTGGAATGGGGGAGTACCTTGGATGAATTCCTAGACTTGGGGCCAAAAACGTGCTCGAGTATGGTATACCGGTAATAGGTTGTCCGTGTTCATCTGAGCGCCCGCACTAGATTCAGGCCCTAATGTTCGGGCGCTGGTACCCGAGTACTGGTACTTTATAAGGGGCACCCGTGCTGCTGCTACACTGCACGCGATACCGCAGGGCAGTACCGTACCGGTATTGCTAGTTGATGCTCAGGGATTAGTGGCTGTGCAGGTAGGCAAATGACTGCTATGACATGGGTAACGGGTGACGATGGATGGACAGAATTGCTGAGTACAAGGGTCTTTGCCTGTGTAGTACAGGATCAAATGCAGTGGCACAGTGCTCGTACAGTACCATTCAAGTAAAAGTAAGGGTTAAAGTGCTTTTAGGGGGAACTGCTATTGCACACCACCCAGATCCAAGCAAGGGCTCTGATTTTGGCAATACGCAGCCCTTTTTCAAAAAGGCTTCTACATTACGAATACTGTTCCAAGTCTATGGGATGTGGGCATGGAGTTCGGGATGGGGAGCCGAGAGGATGTGGGATCGAGGGAACTTGGATATTTTTAGATTGCGGGGGAAGAGAAAGCAAATAATCAATGGATTGGATCGGAGAATTCATACACCAATATCGTACGGTACGAGTACAATAGTGGGCGCTGGTATGGCATGCCTGAGCAGAGTCCATCCAGGCATTGCCAGGCCTATCGGTATGGGTAATTTCTCTCTTCTCTAAGGGATGGTTACTCCAGTGAGAGAGAAACCTTGCCCGGGGTTCCTGTTGGCCCCCTGTCAACTAATCTGTTGCCAATATCTCGGAATCAGCCCATAGGAGGAATAATCCCGAAAAGAGCTCTTGTGCCACCTAACTCTCACCGAATGGACGACTCCAACCCTTCAAGGTACAGTTCCTGTGTCGTGCCAGCAGAACCACTATTCTGTGAACTAATTTAACCGTCATCCTCGCTGGCGCCACGAAAGATTACTTGGGCAGATACCCCACTTTGCCTGGTCTCTCTTTTCTTCTGCACATCCCGCACTGGCAGATTCCTAACATGTTCGGTAGGTACCGTGCCTTAACTCGGGTATTTATCGCACCGATTTCAACGGTGTGGCTTGAAATTGATTACAAGTAGACGGATCGAGTGGTGCTTCATTTAAGGCGTTGGGCTTACCGTACATTACCGCACCCTTGCAGCACCGTATCCAGACATCTCATTTTGACGGCCGTTTCGCTGGCTGGCTTGGCGCTTCTGTTGGACCTTCCGGCACTTTCTTTGTTTTGGGGATTAATATTTGACATCCCATCCGTCATCGTACATGCACTACCGTAGCTGCCTTACCCATAACTCGAGTACCGGCAATAACTCTTAGATACGTTACACAAGGATTGATTATTTAACTTTGTCCACTAGGTAGCACTAGCTTTCGAAGTCGGATGTTCTCAGGGGTTCTGTTCCTAGAGAGTAGTTGGATCCTTGCCAATGGTATGGCAAAATGTTTAGTGAGCAAGGAAAATGTACGATAAAATTGGGCAGGAGAGAGATTTAAAGAACTTTTTGTCTATTGCTCCAATATGGGAGAGTGCTACTGCCCGCGCATTACTTTTTGGGGTCGAGAATGATATGGGGATATAGTATCGCAGTGGTGTGGTGTTGGACTGAGAGTACGGTAATCCGGGGGCATGTAGATTCCGCCAATGGGCGGTGGCTTTGCGACAGCTGTTCCAACTCTGCCTGCCTACGGTAGATTAATACGATAAATTAGTTATAAAGTGCTACCAGTTGAATACCGTACTCGGGGTACAAGTACCGCACCACACTAGTATCATAGCACACAAGAGGTATTCGGAAATGGGGTCTGTGAGTTTGTATGGGTCCTCACAGGTTTACTGATTTTTTGCGGTATTACATCTTGTGAATCCCTGTTTTCGGTCGTCGCGAGTCCGGGGGCTGTGCAGACCATGCATATCACACATGTTTTTCGTGCCCGAAATTAAAACGAACATCTTGGACGAGATCGTGAACAAGCCCGGATATAACGGTATCCTCTGCAGAGTGTGAGTGTAGTTGATGAAGGTTTGCGTCGACCAGTAGCAATTCTGTTCGTATTTGTGTTTTCTATCTCAGCTCCTAAATATAGAATACCACGAGACAGCCCTAAGACTCCTGGGCCCACCAGTAGAATTTGACCATTATGGTTGGACAAAGGAGCGGACAAGTCACCTCAGGCTAGAGAGGGCTTACGGTGATTAATTTCCGGCCGTGGTACAGGTACAAAGATACAGATACGATGTAGCCTGGGCACAGCCAACTGCAGTGAGGTACTTGAGTAACTTACTGTACAAGTACAGTACAGTACAAGCGATTTTTGCTCGTTCCTAGTCCGGGTACTTGGCAAACGATGATCAGCGGCCAAACCGAGCCGAATGATACAGTATCGTATCAACTGTCTCGGACAGCCCACTCGAATAAGCTTTCTAATACAAGAAGGGCTGGAATAATTGGACATCAAGCTGGGAGTCGAAGCCTCCTCTCCCAGTTGGGTTTGTTGTATTTTCTTTTCTTTTTATTCATCCTAGGGGATGGCTGAAAGATAGTTTTTCCCGGGGTAACCCCCCCCCCCTTTTTATCCAAAGAGGGGAATTCTGAACGTCTTAGATGATGTGCAATTATTCCAGCTTTCGCAGTGAGTGATGGGTGAGCTGGATTAGATATAAATCTCGACCCCATCCCTTCTGAGAAACCACCATCCACTCGGTCGAGGAACCAAGCAATCAGCAGCTATCGGTCACCATGAGAGTTCAGTCTATCGCAGTTTTTATCGCGGCCGTCTTCGCGGGGGTCGTTTTTTCCTCTCCAGTCCCTGGGGCGGAGCCTACTCGCGTACCTTGTGGATGCACCAATGATTGTATTATTAACTGTGGAGGCAAACCGGATTGCATTTGTCCCCAATTTTGCGGTACATACCTTTCCTCGTTCCAATATTGCTAGTGCGTTCTTGACTGACTGAGGCATAGACCCAAAATATCTCTGCCCCACGACCACGATTGTGGCGCGGACACCGTCTCCAACACCGAGTTTCCCGCCGGGGACTAGCTGCGGATGCTGGAACCATTGCACACTCTATGGATGCGGGCCGGACATTCCAAAAGAACATTGCGTTTGCCCGCTATATTGCGGTTGGTGCCCCGACAACCCTACTGCCAATTAGCAATGGCTAATCTGATAAAGACCCCTTCTATGCCTGCACGGAACCAACTGCCCCTTCGAATGGAACGTACACCTCCCCACCCAAGCCAACCTTCACGTGCGGTTGCACGAATGATTGCAAGATCGCTTGCGGTGGAAAGCCAGGGTGTATTTGCCCCCAGTATTGCGGTAAGTAGTCCTCAGGAACATGAACGGTGATGAGGAATTCTAACATCTCTTATGTACAGATCCGAAGTATGAGTGCAAGACGGCAACCTAAGTTAGATGTAATTAGTTCTTTGTGAATTTTTTCATCTTTTTTTTTTCATTGAGAGATGCGCAGTGTAAATCTAGTCAATTTACTGGCCATTTAAATGCGATGCTACTGTTGGGGCGGTGTTACTTTATAGCCAAGTCAGGCGTTTGGTGCGTGCGCCGACCGTTCTTACCCTCCTCCTTTCATTTAGACCTTATCTAGAACCTTTTCTAGATATATAGACTGCCCTTCTGGTCACTGGTCACTCGGCTGCGGCAAGCGCCAGTGTATTAAACAAAGGCGCAACGGCGAATGTGGTGCAAATGAAAGTACGAAGGAAGGCTGGGAAAAGATCAACTGGAGATGAAGAAATCGCTCTATTGAGAGATTTCCTAGCCATTAATACCCTGGACAGAGGCAGACAAAAGCCTATCGGGTGATTTTATGCCTACGCCCAATTCACCATCACTGGTATTATGGAATAGCTAATTAGTCTCTTTATAATTCCCGACGGACTAAGGCAGATTCTCCTGGGGGCAGTTTGGAGTAATGGAGAAGGGTGGATAAGAGGAAAGAAGTATATATAAATGTTTCCTGGAGTCCCAGGCATGGGCAGCTAAGGCAACGATTCAACTTATTGGATGGAGGGTAGCTGATTCATAGGGGAGCTTGTATGTTCTAAGGAGCAAACTTAACCAGAGCGGTATCGTACACCAAATTGCCACTCTGGACCATCCGCTTCCTATCCTTCCGAGCCCATCCCCGTTACCGAGCTATCTATAGGAATTAGAAGCATTCACTAGAGCATTTCTCCTTGCATGTTTGTAACCCGACATGATTACTATTCATGATAAATCACTCGATAGGCTGGGCTTGTGATAAGCATAGGCGGGAAGGCACGTATCCCGTGGGCTGATGGGACAAGAAAGTTCCCCGGCATTTATATACGGCAGCTGTATGCTGTGGCCCGGCACCTCCTCCACAAAACCAGCGTTTGGTTTTTCATGATTTTTGTCAGCAAGGTCCCGGGCACACCCGGATGGGAAGGCAGGAAATCTACACGTCGCATCCATCCACCCATAGAACAGCAGTGTAACAACAGAGTGTAGGGTTAGATCAAAAAGTGATCGAAGGATTTGTGACGCGATTCTGAGAACATTGGGGGGGGGGGTTATCTCATGGGCTAGCAAGACTGGAAAATTGCGTGCCACCGCTGTCAGACTTCGAGACATAGATGACTACTCCGTAAGGGCTGTCCATGATGGAGGTAGTTGCACGATTCGTTAGGAATGTGTTGAACGGAGGAGATGTTGGAGTTGTATTGAGTTGCGTTGTCTATGGAGGTTGCTAGCTACGGTTCCCTCTAGTAGGGAAAACTCTGCTCTC
>Ga0307509_10000719_pt1 | contig 56666 bp, 60 predicted proteins | sample 10_EM_MG_FD_202245 | JGI IMG/M metagenome (GOLD analysis project Ga0307509, IMG submission 202245) | Populus trichocarpa ectomycorrhiza microbial communities from riparian zone in the Pacific Northwest, United States - 10_EM | ecosystem: Host-associated > Plants > Roots > Unclassified | place...
TATTATGTATCAAATTTCGCTATCAATCAACCAATGCTTCCAGTGATATCCGATCCTGGTGCTGGGCACCCTGACCCCATTCCACTTCCTTGACCTACAAGGGACGCCCGTCCTTATGCAGGACAGTGGGTAACCTACAAGTAACGCCCATCATTTTAGAGGACTGTAGGTAACCTACAGGTGACGCCCGTCATTATGCAGGACGGTAGGTAACCTAGAGGTGACGCCAGTCCTTACTCAGGACGGTAGGTACCTACCGGAAGTTACCATTTCCAAAAAAGACTGCAGGGCCAGCCCGTCAACCTACAGTCCTGCGGTGTTTACAAAAGACGCACGCCGTGCCCTGCCGTCCTTACCCACCCTGCCCGGGACGGACGGGACTATAGGACGCCAGGGCCCTGGCATCCGGACGGGCCGGTCGGGAACACTGTCTAAAAATGTGGGGAATAGAATTTGCAGTATTGACAAAGAGGAGTGCTCGGGGATGCAAAAGACTATATCAAAGACTAACTTATAACTTTCTTCTTGACCTGCCTCTCTACAATGACGGGGAGAGGGGAGTCTTTAAATACACAATAATTCTTCAGTCTTCCACGCATCTGCTCAACACTCTCACGCCATTTCTACAAGTTATCACGCAATGTTTACTGTCCCGCTTTCCCCTCTCTTCTACCCCACCCAGTGAATCATCAACCCCTCTTCTCTCACCAATCGCCGTTTGTCAGGCCATGGGGATTCCTCCAATGATTCGAGCAAGTTCTACGCCGCAGAGTTGTGGGTGTTGGAATCTGGAGAGCGCCGGGGATTTACCACATGCTAACAGTAGGATGAGAAGGACTTGTAGACTTTGTGGTCTGTTGTTGGGTATTCTGGATTTGTGGTTTTCGTTTCTGGCTAGTGGTGGCCACGATCACATGATCGAGGGGACCCCATGATCGAATGATCGATCAAATGGGTAGGTCCTGATCGCGTGATTGATCATGGCCGCTGCTCGAGCATTATTGAGTATAGTCGATTATCGTTGACTGTGCTCGAGCATGATCCATTTTGTATCTATTAAGTAGGAAATATTCACTCAATATGGATTACCAGTATTTACACTTGTATTATAACAAGAACAGAATATCTCAACGCTATCGTTCACTTAGGTATCATGGTAGTTTGTGGCTGATCTAGAGGACGGGTGTCATACCTTACTCACATAAGTTGGGTAAAGGTTATTGAAAGTGATTGGCAGTATTCCATTGTTGCCGCAGACCCGAAACGATGGGAGCGGTGGCATTATGACAAAGTCAGTAGTCAGGATGGCAATTTGTTGTTCAATAATGTTTATTTAACTAGAATGGTAAAGGATTACATCCATCGGGGCTTACCGATCCTCAACGGCTGAGAGAGTTAGGGGTCGTGGGTGGGTAACAAAAAACGCGAGCTGTAGCGAGCTTGGAGACGAGAATGCGAGTTGTAGCGAGCATTGAGGTTCGCGACTCCAGGGAGACGATCGTTCTATATGTGCAGTAGGCTCTCCGGTCTGTGCGTGGTCAGCTCTGACCTCTGAGCAACAAGGCAACCCTTCCTCCGAAAACTTCCCGGCAGTTCTCCTGAGCTTTACCTAATTGTCAATGAGTTGTTCCAACTCAACATTTATTTCTTGCGAAATTATGATGGTTGAGGGACCTTTTACTTTTTTTTGATTTTCAAGTTTTAAGATTTGGACGCAGTGGCGGTTTTGGTCGCTATAGGCCGCCGTACTCTCCTGTACGTCTCTATGAATTGTTTCCTTACGTGTCTGGAGTATATTATCTTATGAGCTAGGCGAGGGAGACTTTTCCTATCAATTCGGGTTGTTTGATTTTTCCCATGAAGGGATGAAGTGGGCAGTTGTTTGGGATTAAGGTATTGTTTAGCCATAGCTAGCGCTGCATGCGAGTTCTTGTACCTTAACAATGAATACATGATATAAAAAAAGAGAAGAAAAAAACACTAACCAAGAGAAGAAAAAAACACTAACCAAGAGATAGGATCTTCACGCAACCATCTAAGTACTTTTCTATACGAACAAGTTGCAATACAATTCTCTTTATCTTCTACCCTATTGAATACTATGGATACTCTACCAATAACAGGTTTATTCCTGTCTAACGAAAATACAATAGAACTGAGGATAGACCTGCTAGCGCTCGTGCCAAGGGAGGCTTCAGGGGACCCGAAGTAAGAGATAATAGTTGAAGGACAAATGGGACTCATGGATCGCTGTTCAACCAAGAGTATTCTTCGACTGAATGTTTGTCAAAGTCTGCTGTTACCTGCTAGCCAGGAGACTGGTTTAAATACAAAGCCCAAGAGCAATAGCTTTCCTGCAATCACGATCATTACCACTAGCCGCGCACTTACCAGAATCCTGTAATCCTCCAAGACCAAAGAAAGAAATATAATTTTCTCTTCACTAGTGTTACATGAAATTTCCATATCCAGAATCCTAAATATAAACTTCTAGCAAAGCAAACTAAATATAACAATACGATAGCATAGCCTATCTGACTCAGAGACAGTGGAGGAGCTGATATCAAATCAAATAAACCAAATATAAATCAACTAAACATAAGAGATCCTGCAATTCCCGCTCGTGTCTACCGTTACTGCAATATGTACACATGTTACACTACCAATAAACCCTCGGAGCCTATGACTGATAGAACAGTCTAAAGAGGCGCGACGATAATATGTGACTATTAAGATTGTCCTATATCCCGACAAGAGAGTCCCATACTATCTGACGAGATAGCAGGGTTAGGATACAATAAGACAGTCCCGTACTATCCGAAGAGATACTACAGTCCACATACGACAAGACAACGCTGTACTATCTAAAGAGATAGTACACACTTGGGTAAGAAAGATCGTTACCTGTGGCAATATAATCAGCAGACAATACGATTGTTACAACAGATGAAAAACAGGTAGGCTAGAGATTATTATCAATTGTGGATAACTGCAGATTGTATATCAAAAAGTAGGGATGTTGAAATCTTCGATATATTTCCTATACCTATTCATCACACTACCATGTATTTCTTTATGTAGTTTGTGTTGTGGCTCCGCCTACCTACCGCTTACATTACTACAGCTAAGATATAGTATATTCTGGTGTTTTATTGTTTATTTCATTATAATATCTGCAGATTTAACATGTGATTTCCAATCAGCTGTTTAGGATTTTACTGTTGTTTACCATGCATCTCTTATACACAATTCTTGGTCATGATATTTCTAATAATCACTCCACACATTTATATTTTCATGAACAATTCACTGGGATTTTCTAGGCTCGATTTCAGGGTCAAACATGTTTGCACTTGTGTTTCTTAGATTGTTTTTCTTATATTTTTCTTGTGCATATGGGCACCCACTTGTGTATAAATGAGATGCTATGGCTCACCTGGCTTTGAAGAATTAAGCACCAGGACTCCTACCAATTTGCTCTTCACCTCCTCGCTATGTGTTTCTCACAACACCCCTTGTACTTATGATGTATTATCCACACATAATAGATTGTGCCTCATTCACATTATTGAACAGGGGAGAGAAGAACTACAAAACTTAATGAGTGGCAAAAACTATTCGCTGACTTGACTTCTACAACTGTGCATGAACAAGACCCTTCAAGTTAAGTATAAAGGCTAAGACTGCTCGCCACAGAGTAGTTCCTATATCATCATGCCATTTCCACCACTTATCGCATGATCCTGGTCTGTGTACCCCTCATTTCGCCGCTTCTCACCCCCGCATCTACCCCGCCTCTCGCACCTTTCACCGAATACTAAACTCCTCGGTGAAACTTCCGGTATACTTCTTGCATATTCTAATAGGGGATATGGGTCCCCATACGGGGGGGGCAAGGTATGGTGATGTGGGCGAAGGAAGTGCCGGTGTTTCGATAGTAATAGCAGCCATAGCGCATACAGGACTTCAGGGGGCTGAGGAAGGCTGACGCTGAAAATGGGGGAATCAGGTGATATCTGAGTGAAATCTACAATGGACCGAGTACTCCTGCTTCGTCATAGTTGCGTCATAGGTGGCGGTGCAGCTGCGGATCTGGGGTTTCAAGAAATTTCCGAGCTTGCAACAACTGCACGATTCTTCCATGTCTCCCTGTAGCAGCATAGGAGAGCGGAGTGACACCGTGCATATCTGGGCGATTGGGGTTGACATCTTCCCGCTGAAGCAATAACTTGACCACTCCTTCGTACCCCAAACCAGCAGCCCACGTGAGTGGTGTTTGACCATCGTTATCCGGGCGATTGGGGTCAACATCTTGCCGTTCCAACAGTAGCATGACCACCCCTTCGTGCCCCAGACCAGTAGCCCACGTGAGTGGTGTTTGACCATCTTTATCCGGGCGATTGGGGTCGACATCTTTCCGTTCAAGCAACAACTTGACCACTGTTTCGTGTCCCTTACCAGCTGCCCACGTGAGTGGTGTTTGACCATCTTTATCCGGGCGATTGGGGCCGACATCTTTCCGTTCAAGCAACAACTTGACAATTGCTGCGTATCCCTTACCAGCAGCCCATGTGAGTGGTGTTCTGCCATCCTTATCTTGGTGATTGGGGTCGACATCTTCCCGTTCTAGCAGTAACTTGACCATTCCATCGTGTCCCTCACTAGCGGCCCACGAGAGTGGTGTTCCATCATGCTTATCTGGGCGATTGGGGTCGACATCTTCTCGTTCAAGTAAAAACTGGACCACTCCTTCGTGTCCTTTATTAACAGCCCACAAGAGTGGTGATCGATCATCCTTACCCGGGTGATTGGGGTCGACATCTTTCCGTTGAAGTAGCAACTGGACCACTCCTTCGTGTTCCTGATTAGCAGCCCACAAGAGTGGTGATCGGTCATGCTTATCCGGGTGATTGGGGTCGACATCTTTCCGCTCTAGCAATAACTTGACCATTCCTTCATGTCCCTCACTAGCGGCCCACGAGAGTGGTGTTCCATCATGCTTATCTGGGCGATTGGGGTCGACATCATCTCGTTCAAGTAAAAACTGGACCACTCCTTCATGTCCTTGATTAACAGCCCACAAGAGTGGTGATCGATCATCCTTATCCGGGTGATTGAGGTCGAGGTCTTCCCGTCCCAGCAATAACTTGACTACTCCTTCGTGTCCCTTACTAGCGGCCCACGAGAGTGGTGTTCCATCATTCTTATCCCGGCGATTGGGGTCGATATATTTCCGTTCCAGCAATAACTTGACCACTCCGTCATGTCCCTTACTAGCAGCCCACGAGAGTGGTGTTCCATCATACTCGTCCAGGAAGTTGGGGTCAACATCTTCCCGTTCCAGCAATAACCTGGCCACGTCTTCGTGTCCGTAACTAGCAGCCCACGAGAGTGGTGTTCTATCATTCATATCCGGGCGATTGGGGTCGATATCTTCCCGCTGCAGCAATAACTTAACCACCCCCTCGTGACCATTTCGCGCCCCCCAGGTGAGTGGTGTACCACCAGTACAGTCTTGTTGGTTGATCTTGCAACCCTCAGCATTTATCAATATTCTCACAAGTTCAACAATCCCGAAGAATGATGCGCAGTGTAGCTGAGAGAAAAGCGGGAAAGGAGTGATGAGCCCTCTATATTTAGGATGCAGTACCTGCTCCAGAAGTGATACAGCAGATATGTGGTCCTCGTAGTGGTTCAAAAGCTCAAGGGCAAGTGTCCTCGCATGGTCTGTGAGATCCTTGTTCGTATGTATTCCCCAATATCTCGAGGAATATTTGAGGAATGGCATGCTTTGGGGTGGTGGTGGGAGAGAGCCGGGTGGGAGGTTCTTGACTTGTTCCGAATTCAGATAGGTTAAGCAGATTTCTGCAAGCATCGAGTGGGATTTACTGAAGAGACCAGGATGACTACAAAGGTACTGTTGGACAGTATAGTGGATTAACCGCACCGTTGAAGCCTCCGCGTCGACTGCGATTAAGCCTTGGCAGCAGTCTAGCAAGGTGCCGATCAAAGGAACATTTTCGGGATCAAAATCCGTTTCTCCTATCTCCACTGCTAGTGCATGGCACAACTCATCTACCTGCAACGGCCGCTCCGAATGGCAGACCCATGTCAGAACGGACATCGCAAGGGCCGCCTTTTCCTCGTCCTGGGCCTTGATACGCTCTAGTGTCGCATCGTATGCATCCCCTAGCCCTGCCCCATCTTTTATTGACTTGAGTGTTTTCCTCCGCCGGGCGACTGTGGTACCTCTGAGGATTGCCTCGATGTGGAGGGAGGCCAACAGGAATCTAGGTTCAAATACATTAGTTATTGATTTGAGGTAGTTTCAACCTTAGTCTCGTTTCTACATACGTTTCTGAACTTATTGCGGGAATGCTTTCCATAATCTCTCCCTCCAATGTGCTGCTCATCATATTCGGTATTGTGTCCTTCCTGAGTTTCTCTCTCAGGAACCTAAGCACCCCATCATCCGTAGCCCGTACAAATACGAAGGTTACCGCTCCACCCAACTCCCTCTCCACCTCACTCCGCACATGTGGTCTTCCGGTCATGAATATGCGAGTATCCGGAGACCCCCGAAGAATCTGGTTTAAAGATTCAAGAACCATCATTCGATTCTCCGGCACACATTCATCAAGTGCGTCAACACATATAAATGTGCGCTTCGCGGCTGCAATTGCCCGGAACATCTTCAAAATTCCAGGAACTTGGAGTCCTCTACCCCCGATGGACATTTTTTCCTTTCGAAAATCCCGGGTTATCATTTCCGGAATTTCCCCGCTCCCGCTAACGAGTTGTCTCAGCAGGGAGCCGAGCATATTTATCGGTGATTGTTCATTCCGAGCAGCAAAGTCGAAGTAAAAACACGTAACGGTAGGATCTCCCTCCACGACATCATCGCACAGTTTATCTATAACTAGCGAACTGTCATCGCAGCCTGTTAGCAATAGCATTCTTTGGTTCTTTGCAACGATACACGCTCTCTTACACGATGTGGCTCTTTCCCACTCCCGGGTTGCCGTCACAAAATAAGATCGGGCGATAAGCTCCATCCTCCCTACTGCCATTGCTCCAGCATTGGAATTCTTTAGTTTCCAGTAGCCATGCTCCTATACTGTCGACTCGTCGGGCCCCGATGTCTCGATGCCGCACCCGTGGCTCTAATGGAGATAGCCAAGCCAGTATTTCAGATCCGTCACAGGGGGCGATGGTGTTAAAGCTATTCGCGACGATGGTACAGTTATCGTTATTGCTGAAGGCTTGTGACATTTTTCAGTTTTCACGGTTTTGAATGTTCTCGATAACGGGTTGTTGATTAAATCGGGGGTTCGTTGATGAAATTTCCTGAAGTTTAAGAAAAGCGGGGCTGAATAAGCCTTGCGCCCGGTTGACAACACTCGACCCGATACTCGTTACACAAATGCCCGAAAACGGAAACTCTAGGGGATCCACAGATACAGTACCGGTAGAGTATCATACCGGTAGCCTTGTGTCGAGCCACCAGATCCATATCCCCTTTTCTTTTCACACATTCCGAAGGGGAAGGAATTTAGGGAATGATGCTAATTACACCGTTCAAAGTTCTTGCCAGTATCTCTCTGCGAAACCATAAATTATTACTCAAAAATCATGTGTTACTTCGTTGTACCATGCTAACCGAGAGTTTGCGCAAAGAGACCGGCATCCTTCTTCCTCCGATTAATTGTTCCCTACATTTGCATCCGCTTCATAGTAATAATAGGTTAGAAAACACTTGACTGTTACTGCTTGACTAGACTGGCTGGCGCCAAGAAAACTCAACAGATAGTGGGGAAACTTAAGACACGAGCACACCTTTGGATACAGACCTTAGTGATGCACGTGTTCTAGAATCATTAAAAGACCGGAGACATTTTCAGGGATTCCTCTTGAACGCCAATTTTTAGCGACGGGGGCCTTGTAGGGAACGCATATCGGCACCGGCAGTGGTAGCAATGGAACGAAAGCTAAGGTGATCCCTTTGTCTGTCCCGAATTTCACTCGCTTTTAGCGTCGCGCTACTAGGACTATTGGGGTTAGATGTGACAGGAAAGGTAATGATAGACCACATACCAAGATAAAATAAAAGTACTCGTACTTGTACCGTGGTTGGGAGCAAATCTACGCAGATAACCTATTTCCCATCATGGCCATGCTGGACAGTGCTCATTGAGCACTATTCTGAGCACTACAGGTATGAAGTTTTTCATATCATGATGGCCTAAATAAGCTAGTGTTCAAGATTTTCAAATACTAGTACCACCCTTCATGTTCGTCATAGTTGTCACAGATATTCTTAACTTTGCTCTCTTTAGTTACTTCACCTCCAATCCTTTCCGCTACCAGCTGGACCCGCACTTAGTGCCAGTGCTTGAATACAGTTCAGATTGTACACAGTACTAGTACTTGCGCATTGCAAAATTTTCCGGAAATGTGGTTAGCCAAAGTCAGCGTCCACATTTCAGGAAACTTTTGCAATAGGGGGGTTTCGCAATCCAGAATTCGGGATCGCTATCGTCGTGACGGGCTTGTTTGCTGTGACAATAGCCTGATTGGAAAAAGTGGGATTTCGCAAATATTACAAAATGTCGGGATAAAAGTTTGTTAGCTAGTGGTAATTGCATAAATTTATCCTAGTAATACCTAGCCGGCGTTTACTAGGTATAACAAAAACAAATGCCTCCTGCCTATTCCCCAGTACATCTGGAAAGTACTACTCGTACAAGTTGTAGCGAGATCGCACCATTACTGCAAGTGAGCTACCCACAGTCGGCAGGACAACCTCAGCCAAAAGACCCAAGACTGAAACTTGTAGCCAAAGACACAGGAAATCCCAATCAAAACAAAACCATCTGAATATGGCCCCGCAAACCCTCCTTCACAAGAGAAAACCAAAACCAATTTAACGTCCCCCACCGAAGCAGGAGACCTCTCAGCCACCGCGCACCAACCGCCACATCCCATAAGCGCCATCCCGGTATGGGCCCAGCCACATGTGGCTCAGGCGCCTTCAGTGATGCCTCCAAAACCGTGAAAAATCAACGGTGCCTCCCCTCCTCCGCTGGCTCCACAGAACCCCAACACAGAGGCCTCTCGCAACCCAAATCAACCCGGAAGTCAGATTAAAAGGCCGTATCATGTTCCCGAAAGGCAAGCCCCCCAGGTCCCGGTGCCCAGACGATAAAACGCGTACCATCGAAAGACCTATCGATGGAAACGAGCTACGAGCACCCGAATCCCACAGACATGAAGCCGTCGTGAGATAGGCTCCAAGGGCGTTGATTGGGTGATCCCCCCTGTTGAAATCCGTTGATTCTTCTATGTTCTACCAGGGTGGGGAAGCCACCATTCTTATAGATAGAAATGCGCAATTTACATGACTTGCGATATACGTGGACTATTGCATAGTTTGTCAACACTATGATGCCCCTCTTACCACATCACTTGTCTGATACGGAAACAGTATCCAATGACGTCCGCCCTACCTGGCAGATGTGGTCCCTCCAATCCCGAAGCCAGCGTGCAGTCTCGGGTTATCAGGAAGCCACTGACAAGAACCACCATAATACGACACTCCTACCCTTCCGGATAACCTGCAACCGAAAGGGAAACACACTAACTGGAAAGAAACAAAATGAAAAATACAACGATATGGGTGACCTCATTAAAAAACCTGCCTAGGACAAGGGCGAGGAAAAAGAGTGTTCCCTACAAAAAAGGAATTTCACTACCAGCCCTTCCAATGGCCAGGTTGTAGACCCATTCCCTTGACATGGTGTTGATGGGTGTCTCGCGGCACCGCTTTTGTCATGATGTCAGCCGGCATCTCAGCCGTTGGTAATAGTTGAGCTCTATGAGTCCATGGGGACAGGCATCTTGAACGAAGTGATATTTTATGTCGATATGCTTAGTCCAGCTATTAAACCTTGGTGCGTTCGCCACACAAATGGCTCCTTAACTGTCGGAGAGCACAAGTTGTAGGGATTGTGAGATAGCGTTTAACTTGCGATGGGTAATTTCGTGATGAAGCCTGCGAAGCCAGATCCCTTCTCGTATAGCTTCCGAACACGCAATATACTCTGCTTCTGTCGAAGACAGCGACACTAAGGATTGCTTTTTAGATTTCCACAATACAGCAGCGCCGGCCAGAGTGCAGACATAGCCAGAGGTCGATTTCCTGTCATTCAGATCTCCCGCAAAGTCTGAATCTGTGTAGCCTATCAACTTATCAACAGAACCATAGACAAGAGCCATTCCTGACGTCTCCTTCAGGTATCGCAGAACCCGCTTAGTGGCCAAAAGGTGATCTGTTGTTGGCTTTGAGTTATATTTACTCAATACCGATATGGCGAAGGCGAGGTCCGGGCGAGTTCCAACAGCTACATACATTAAGCTGCCTACCAGGGATTGATACTCACGCTGGTCAATCAGCTTATCGTTATCCTTGGGAGCGACTTTCCTCCTTTGAGATTCCATCGGAGTATGTACTTTATTACCCTCTTGCATGTTCAAGCGCTGTAAGACCTTTAGGATAAAGGGTTGCTGATGGAGTTGGATGTATTGGTTTGGTAACTGGTCAATTTCTAAACCGAGAAACTTTCTTGCCGGGCCAAGGTCATTAATTTTGTAGCGGCAGTGAAGCCTGGCCTTAGTAGTATTGATCCATGTCCGACCTTTTGTTGTAAGTAACAAATCATCTACGTAGAGCAGCAGAATAAGGTCGCAATCAGAGGACAGGTAAGGATTCGGATCATTGACAGATTTCCTAAAGCCTGCTGATAGTAGAAACCGATCAATTTCCTCGTACAAGAGTCGTGGTGCTTCCTTAAGACCAGACAGGGCCTTATTCAGTTTACAAACTGTCATACTAGCAGGTTTGCCGGGGTCAAGCCAGTCAATGCCCTCAGGGAAGACCATGTAGATATCATCATTAACGGGGGAATTTAGAAATGCAGTTACCACGTCCATATGATCAATCTCCCACCCATTCAGAGCCTCCAGAGCAAGAATCATAGGCAAACTGGCCAGCTTGGCCACTGGAGCAAAGGTGTCACCAATGTTCATCTGTTCATATCCCTTAATTACTAATCGAGCTTTAAAGGGTCGACTTCCATCTGGGTTGGTTTTCATAACATATACCCACTTACATCCGATTGGATGTGGGCCCACTGGTTCTGTAAACTAATACGTGCAGGTTTTGTTCTGTAGACTAATACGTGCAGGTTTTGTTCTCAATTAGGGACCGAAACTCCGCCTCCATGGCGTCATTTCAATTGGCATAGCAACTGTGCCCAAGAGCTTCCCGGTAGCTAAGCGGGTCCCTCTCAGCTTAATTACTAGCCCCAGGCCCAAGCATGGCCTTATGTGCTGGAGCCGAGTGACCATGTCGACCCGAACGGCGCAACACTGGGGCTGGGGGGTCCCCTGGGCTTATGTCACTCACATCTGGAGTGCCAGCCATCATTTGGTCTTCTGGCTGAGAAGTACAAGATTTAGAACCTGCCGCGTTCGACTCAATTGCTTCATAACGATTAGTACTAATAACATCAGTGCGGGTATTGGGGGCAATCACCCAGATAACATCCTCAATTGGAGCTGTCTCCAAGTTATCTTCTTCTAGTATCATGTCTGGAATGCCTGATCTCAGTATTCCCAGATCTTGCCCATTGCTGACTTGCCGTTCACCCATAATCTCTTCTTCAGCAAAGCGGACATCTGACGCGTGAATGCCCCTTTTGCTCTCTGGGTCCCCTAGGCGCCATATCTTTACTGTCTCATGGTCATACCCAAGAAAAACACTTTTCTTTGCCCTTTCGGAGAACTTGCTTCGCCGCTGCGCTTCGGGAATCAGTGTATAAGCAGAACAACCAATGCGACGGAGATGGCCCAGCTCAGCCTTTACACAAAAGAGCTTCTCATGAGGTGTGAGACCACCGATAGTTCTTGATAGAGATCGTGCATCCAGGTATACAGCAGTATTTACTGCTTCTGCCCAGAACTCATCTCCTAGGCAGGAGTCCAAAATTAAGGCTCACGCTTTAGTAACAATAGTGCGAATCATTCTTTCACTAACTCGGTTCTTGGATTGTGTATATGGTCGTGAAGGCTCAAAGGTATACCAGATCCCCGGAGGATCTCACGAAACAAACTATTATCGGATTCCCCTTTCCCGTTATGGCAGCGAAACCTGACGATGGGATTTACAGGAAACCGCCTTTCCATCCGAGGCATAAATTGCTGAAATACCGGTACAACCACGGACGCTGTTTTTCTTTGCAGGAAGTATACCTAGGTTGAGCGGGAAAAGTCATATATGTACAAGATGAAGTATCGCGCACCCGAAGCTGACTCCAGGGCTACAGGACCATACAGATCAGCGTGCAGCAATTCAAAGGGTCTGGTAGCCCGTGGAGCTGCTTGTCTTTCAAACCTCCTCTGGTGCTTTCACTTCATGCAAATTTCACAGGGAAGCGATCCCGTAGATATAGTACTACTATAGGCTGAGGAAGGTAGTAGCGTTCTTAGCGTTTGGTGACTAAGATGCCGTAGTCTTTGATGCCATAAATCGATTGTCGGTAAGACAGCTGTGTTTGCCTGAACTGGACGTGTTATGGATTTGACCATAACAGTGTTTGTTTTGTGTGGTACAAAGCGATACAGCCCATCGGCAAGCGATCCCAGTTTACAGTTCTCAATAAAACAGGGGGTGTTCGTGAAGGTTATCTCATACTTCTTAGATAACTGGCTAACGGAGATGAGTGATGTTTGAAGCCACAGAACAAACAATGCTTCAATCGAAATGTCCCTCTTTACCAGCGGTAGGTATATTGTACCCGCCGTAATTGCCGGAATAGTACAATTGTCTCCTAAGCGAACCCGGATGGGTTTTGGGAGTCACTTAAACATAACAAAAAGGCTCCGATTTTGACAAAGATGGTGCGAAGCTCCTGAATCAATAATCCACTCCATGGTAGCCAAGTTACGACCAATTCTGGCTGTGAGCGCTGGAACTAATCCATATGCTGCACCAGGTGTTTTCCGGTTGCCAACCTCCCCTTTACTCCTTTTCCTTGATAGTCTATCTGCTCGGGCCTCTTCAGCCTTCTTCTTTGTGTAGCAATTCTCTTGCTTATGCCTCTTGGTATTACAATACCAACAGAGAAGGTTGGTATCCTTTCGCGCTGTTGGCTGCCTTCCCCTTTTGGGTCTTCCATGAAAGTGGCTGTGAGGAGTTGAGGCACGAGCAGTCAAGGCCTTTGGACTGGTAAGGATGCTACTTGTGTCTGTTGTATGGTAGTCTGCTTGTCGAGTATTTAATGTGTCCTGGGTTTCTGAAATTTTGACTATTAATTCATCTACTGTCCACTGTCCAAGAAGACTATTACTGAAGGTATCAAACGTGGCTGGAACAGTCATTAGAACATGAGAAATGAATGCTGACTCGGTGATGGGCTCTTGCGTTCCAAATAACAAGTTTCCGAAGTACAGCAGGGTAGATATATACTCAATGATTTGCTTTCCTGGAACTGGACGTCCTCTAGAAAACTGACGGAGAGTTGCTATACGGCCAGCTCTTGCAGCAACAGTGTTAAGTTTCTCACCCAGTAGTGTCCACATCTCTTCAGGATCTGTCAGTCCTTGGAGGTATTGTTGAGCACTGGTAGTGCAAGACCCTGATATCAGAGTGATGGCTTTGCCTTTGCGACGATGGTATTCAGCAAGCTCCACTCGTTGGTTATCAGCAGGAGCATTTTCATTTCCTATGATAAGCTCAAACGCATCTTCAGCACGCAGGATAACCTCCATATGCTTGCGCCACTGCGAGTGATTCAAGTGGTTGAGCTTAGGAAATTCGCCATACTTGGACCAATACATTGCATTGCTCTAAACACGAGAGATGACACTTTCCATATTGATAGCAGAAGAAGAAGCAAGGTCGTGCTGGAGCATTTCTAATCGCTAACCACTGACGAATATCTAGATTCGCAATCACAAGGCTATATCGTGATGAGGTGGTAGTAAAGGTTTCATTGAGTTCATAGCCAGTGGCCGGGCACATAACCTTTTGAAATCTGTTGCTTCTTCTATGTTCTACCAGGGTGGGGAAGCCACCATTCTTTAAGATCGAAATGCGCTATTTACATGACTTGCGATATACGTGGTCTATTGCATAGTATGTCAACACTATGATGCCCCTCTGACCAGCTCACTTGTCCCATACAGAAACGGTATGAAATGCCATCTGCCATACCTGGCAGATGTGGTCCCTAGAATGCCTAAGCCAGTGTCCAGTCTCGGGTTATCAGGAAGCCACTGATAAGAACCACCATAATACGACACCCCCAAAAACCCTCTAAAAAGAGCTCACAAATTTTTGAAATGATTGTTAGCTAGCGCGGTTTGTTAGCAAGTGCGGTTTGTTAGCAAGTGCGGTTTGTTAGCGTTTTAGCACATGATTGCCATCGCATCTGCAGTAGAGTTGCTTTGCTGTACTAGACTCACACCTATCATCACCATCTGCTTTATCCACCGAGAAAGTTAAGGTAGAGCAAGTGCTCGTCTATTATGTTCCTAGCATCATGTTGGATTCCGGCCTTCACCGGTGTTGGGGTGATTGCATTGCAGAAAAGCCCATCCACTTTTGTTCTCTAGTGTAACACAGCTGGCCAAGCACGGCCTCACCATAACAGTTCCAAACACCATAGCATCCATAGCAACACTAACACTCAGTCCTCCCTTAGCGAGTTCCAGGGCCTCCACAATCAACACTGCTCTCGTCACTCCCACCTCAGCTACCCTGGCAGCCTGAGAGGTCTAAGCCTAACCACCGCATCAATCGCATCCCTACTTATCGTATACCTTCTAGCTGATACAATATTAGTTAGATTCACAAAGGCTCTATTTCTATGAGGCGGCTATTATAACCAATGTCTGGACAGGAGAAGTTTTGTTTGGAGATTGTTTTGGATGTATGGGCGTTGAAGCAATGGCTTCTATGGACTAAAGATTAGTTGCAGCGGAGATGTTTTGGGAACGTGGTGAAGTCACACTAGGAGGTGTCGAAGGTTTGGAACTAAGATTAGTTTGAAGTTGGAACAAGCAAGTGTCACACTATCATGTTAGAGAAACATGCACCTGTATCAGGAACATTAAGGAAGGAGAAACTCTGTATGTAGTAGAGACGAGATCAAGGCATTCAAGGACGAGATATGTTGGATAGTTGATAGTGTGGTTTGGAAAGAAAGAGACAGCTATAGAAGAATGGGCGTGAGCAATGGACAAAGGAAAAGGGTTTTTGTATATGTATAGGACCCTGCTGGCAGCACAGAATGGACAAGAATCTCAATGCACTCTCTACCCAACCTAGCCTTATTTTATTTGGTTATGAGCCTGAATCGCGCAGCCCAATAGCCCTTTATCGATCCTCTTCTTCATTGGCCCAACGCCTCACGCGCTTTATTCCCCAATGGCCACAATATGAGCAGCCGTCAATGCCGCTGCCAACCCAGCCTCTTCCTCGACCAATCCTTTCACAGTTTCTAACAATACGTATAAGTCCCTCTCCCATTCGATTGAAAAGCGCGATGGGTCAATGGCGAGCGGGAAGAGCAACTATGTTGCCTGGAAGTTTCGAATCCTTTGAATCCTTAAGGAGAAAGGGTTATTCCTTATACTGGAAGATTCTTCTTATAACGTGTCAACAATCGAGGAAGCAACAAGAAACAGAAAGAATGATCGGCCATTTACGATTATTTCCCTCAACATCCGTGACTCTCAAATTCTCCATATCCACACTGCAAGTAGTGTAGAGGAGGCATGGGTGTCACTGGCGAAGGCTCACCAAGGAATCGGATCTAACGGTCAGATGGCAGTAATCCAGAGGTCACAGAGCTTGCACCTTAGGGAAGGGTAAGAGTTGTCAGCCTATCTCAACAGCTTTAAGAAAGTATTAACTCAGGTGGCGAACCTTTCGGCAAATGGACTTGGTGTTCTGGATAATGATCTGGTATTAATGTTAAGACTTTCACTTCCTGAATCATACGAACTTTTGATCATGCCAGTACAGTCACAAATGGAGACCATTACCTTCGACTGCCTTTGTGGATGATTGCTTCAAGAAGCAACTCAACATCAAGCTGCACACAGTACCACTACTGAGAAAGCCAGTCAACAACCGGTTTCTCTGTTCGCAGTAGGTTCTAGTTTTTGGTTGATGGGTTTCGGTGGAAGGGCGAATAGGAGAGGAGGAAATAGAGGTTATGGACGCGGGACAAGAGGTAGTTCTTCAGGTGTGACTTGAGGCCACGGGATAGGTCTAGAAATGGTTAGTGGTCGCTGCTATTATTGCAATCGGGAGGGGCATTGGAAGAATGAGTGCCTCAAAAGGAAAGCCAAGTCAGAGAAAGGTTTGAGTTGGAAGATATTTGGCGTTTATGGGCTTGTCAGATAAGCAGCAAGATGGAAGCAACAGGATCATCAATTCTGGTGCTTCAAGCCCTCTGTCTCCTTGACGAGATCTATTTGAAGATTATATTAATATGATGCCTACTGGGATAACAATTGGGAACGGAAAAGAAATCATACAAACAATCCGTCAGGGGAAAATCTCCCTCCAAACAATATTGGGCACTGTCGAGTTAGTCCGTGTACTACAAGTACCCCAAATAGGAACCAACTTGCTTAGTATCGCGAGTATATTTGACCAAGGGTTTCTTGTTGTGTTCTCCAAGAACGGATGTATGGTCCGCAAATGGAATACTGAGAGGGTGATTGGGAAAAGAGATGGAAATATTGATTTCCTTACCAGAGGGCAAGAGGTTGCATTAGCTGGGCTTTTGCAGGCAGGAGATTTGGCCATACCGGAAGTATGACATCAGAGAATTGGTTACCGGGGCCTAAACAGGCAGGCTATAGAAGGAATTAGAAAGTGAGTCACAGCTTTGCAAATATCGATGAAGGACAAACATAGAGTTCGTTACAGGGTGGGGCGGGGCGGGTTTTCACTCGCAAGGCCCTGCCCTTACAACTGGCCGCGGGGGGGATTTTGGGGATGACCCCGGACGTGCGCCCATCCGGGGCAGGTCCCTGCTCATTCCCTGAACCGGCCCCATTTCTGCTCACCTGTTTTAACGGAGACCCGTCTGGGGAACAGGTGGGGCCGGGGGCAGGGGCAGGGAACAATAAAAAAACACCCCCCGCCCCTGACCATTCCGCGGGGCAGGGTAGAGAGTTGGGCCGGGGGCCCACGTTTTTCGGGGCCCTAGGGGCCCCATAACGAACACTAGACAAACAAGAGATTTGGGTTTGTAGTACATGTGTGCAGGGCAAGCAATGTAGAGAACGAAATACCGGAGATAGAGGAAAGGCCAGGCACATAGTGGATTGAATCCATTGTGATGTATGTGGCCCGATGGGCACTACAGGACTCATGGGGGCATTGTACTTGGCAACATTTATCGACAAGGGTACAGGACTGATGGCAATTGCCCTATTGACACAAAAATCACAAGGGTCAACAAGATATATAGAATACAGTGCAAAGGGAGAAAAGGAAAGGGATAAGAAGATTTAATGTTTGAGATCGGATTGAGGAGGGGAGTACACAGGAAATCAGTTTCGGAGATAGCTTAAGGACAACGGTATTACGCAACATATCACCCCTCCATATACACCAGAACACAACAGAATAGCCGAGTGACCTAATTGCACTATAATGCAAGTAGTTAGAAGCCTTATTTTCGACTCTGTATTTGGGAAAGAATTCCGGGAACATGCCGCTCTCACTGTAGTGGTAATCGTCAATCGGCTACCAAGTAGTGCACACGACTACAAGATGTCATTTGAGCTGTGGTTTGGATCGCAACCATCTATTGGACACTTGCAGATTTTTGGCAGTGGAGTATACAGGCATGTTCCCGCAGCGACGAGTACAAAGCTAGTTTCCTGAGCCAAGTGATGCCGGTTGATAGGATATACAGAAAACATTGGCAGTAGTGTATATCCCCTGTATAATAAGGACGCGGGGCAAGCATTGGTCTCAATAGATGTGATCTTTCATGAAGATGTAACAGCAACTGGTTCTTGGATGAGGCCTGACACCAATTCAAGAACCAATGAGAACACTGTGGTGGAATCCACAGTAAAGTTAGCGCTTGAAAGCGCTGCAGGCGCAGCGACGAATACAATATTACCACCTCAAACCAGACCAAACAAAAGAAATAGCGAAGAACCATTACCCATGATCAATCCTGGAGAAGGAGAACCGACAGGACAAACCTACGCTCGCGAAACTATTGTTGTTCAGCCATCAAGACTATCTGGTGCATGGGGTCCGAAACCAGCACATACGACATGCAATGAATGCAGCTCACGAAGGCCCTAATGGGTACGCCAACAACGAGACATGTTTGACCCCACTGCCTGGCTGGCTCTTATAGCTGTTGTGGAGAACCCGATTACCCTACACGATGAGCTGGTCAGTGAAGACACTGCATCAGGGAAGACTGCATGGGAAAGTGAGCTTGAATCTCTGAAGAACAAAGGTTCCTGGGTAATTGCATCAGTGCCTAAAAACTGAAATATTGTGTGATGTAGATGGCTGTTTAAGAGTACAAAAGATGGAAGGTTTAAGGTTCGCCTAGTGGCAAATGGTTACTCATAGCAGCCGAGGATAGATTTTCTACAAAGGTTTGCACCTGTCGCAAGGTTGACTCCGCTTCGATTACTTCTCGTATTGATTTGTGAGAACGATTGGGAACTCCATAGCATGGATGTCAGAACGGCTTTTCTGAATAGAGAATTGCTGGAAGAAATTTATATGGAGGTACCGGAGGGCATAAGGGAGGAGACAGAGCCTGGCTTTGTCTACAGTTAGTTAATGCGATTTATGGACTCGGCCAGTCTCACTAATCTTGATACCAAAAGATTTATACCTTTTGCGTCGACTATCAATTCCTTAGAAGAACCCAGGACTATAGTTTTTAAATCAACTATGAGCGAAAGGTTATAATGTTGATCTATGTCAATGATGTAGTACTCGGAGCGGCGAAACAGCTCGATATGGAGTGGATAAAGGCCGCCCTAAGAACAGCATTCGACATGACCGACCTAAGAAAGCTAAAAACTTTGCTGCGTCTAGAAATCACCTGTGATCGAAGTCGGCTACTACTTGCGATTCACCAAGGAAGATATTTTGAATGGACACTCGAAAGGCATTGAATGAACAGTGCTCCCCTGATTTCAACTCCACTTGACCCTCATACGAGGGTCCTAGCTCGCACCCAAACAGATGGTGAAGACAACCCGATTAAGGAAGTGTTAATTCAAGCCTACCAGTCAGTTGTGGGTTCCTTGATGTATGCTATGCTTGGAACCCACCAAGATATCGCTTACGCAGTTGGACTCATTAGCCAGTTCAACCATGCCCTCCAATGGAAACATTGGATTGCAGTTAAAAGTGGGTAACGAGGGCACCCTGTAGGAAGACAGATCCTAAGATTGCGACCGGACTGAAGACTCAAAGTAGAAGTAAGGATCAAAATAAAGATAATGATATTTCAAAGTAGAATCAAGCTGTAAAACTTAATATCATTAAGCCTGAAAGCTTCACTGAATAAGTTCTCTTGAGGATCATTGGTTATCACAATAGGGTGTCTCTCGCTTTAGTTAAGTAGAATAATGTAAAGCCAGAGGAAACCCGTCAACCATTCTGACCTTTCACGAGCACCCTGCTCACCTGAGGGCTGTCCAACTCACCTGCCTAGCATGAGCTAACACTCGGAGGCACTCGGGCCGCTCGGATATTAACTATATCCACACATAGAAAGTGCTCCCAGTGATGTCTCTCCAACTACATCTGCATGAGCCAAAGCTCTTTCCTATTGGTAGCATGTCAGTAGCCGACCAACATGCCCACCATAGAGATAATATCCATGGGGACTCACTAGCCCAGCAGTGGTTTCGTCTATGCAAGCTACGCAGTCCATCTGCAAATCTACTTGCCTATACTAAGCTTCTAAACCGGACTGAATGGTCCCACCACTAGAAATTTCCTGCTCCTTGACTACATGGGTGCTACCCCCAGTCAACCATGCGAGACCCTCTTGAATCGTGACGAGACTCAAACCTCTAGAGTCCACTAATAGCCCATGGTAATACTACAGTTGGCGGGGTGGCCTGAGACTGGCTTTAGGGTGGTTGTCCGGGAAGCCTCGCAGCTTCCCTGGTCAGCTCCAAGCCCTCCACTGTTACCCATACTAGTGCCCAGAGCTCAAAGTATGCCCCGAGGTTGTTCCCAGGTATTATCCACGTGACGCCCCAGGAGGCTGTCACCCTCACACTCCTTATATATCCTGCGAACCTCTTCTGGTCGGTTGGACGGCCATAACCCATATGGTGTTGTGAGTGCATTCCTATTGATCTCACTTTACTAGGAAGCACCCAACTACAAAGGTGTATCGTGCTGTCGCGCCGTACGAACGCTGGAGCTGCAGGGGCGTGTTAGTAATATCGCCTGAAGGTTACAGGAGGTTCGGACCTCTCCTGCTCCGTCAGTTGCCGATTTCGTGCCATACAAAATGGCACTATGAAGATCTAAGAGCCCCACTATCGTGCGATAACTTTCCCCTAAGTCCGCAGATGACTTTGTCGGTGAAAGTAGGGTAACTGGCGGTCCTCAGTAGGGTAACTGTGTCCTCAAGGTAGGGTAACTTTACCCTTTCATGCCTTTAGTGCCTTCGGGGGTCCGCACAATCACACATAATATTGCCCCGGAGATCCGTGCAACCTTTACTATGTGTCTTGAAATTTACGCAGTCATACCCTCCGAAGGTTACCCTGCCTAGTAGGGTAACTTTGGCCTACCTAGGTTACCCTGTCTAACCCTATATCACCAAGTCACTTTTTAGACACTTGTACCAACTCATGTCTACCGGTAGTATACTAACTATACTTGTCTATCCTCAATCTGGTTACCTCTTGGCATACCATATGGGCTTGAGTCTATTCCACTGTAGCTACCGATGTATAGGGTCATTACAAAGATTCTTTTGGTATCTGAGAGCCACAAAGGATTTGGGATTACGCTATGGACCAAGTCGTGTTCGTTACTGGGTAGGGCGAAGCAGGTTTTCACTCGCCAGAACCTGCCCTTACAAGGGGCCGGGCGGGCATTTTTTGGGTAATCCCCACCCCGCCCCTGTCCGCGGCCCACCCGTACTTATTTCCCGGACGGGGCCTCATTTGTTACCACCTATTTGTAACTGGGACCTCTCTGGGGTATGGGTGGGGTGGGGGCCTGAGCCGGGACAGGGGCAGGGAATGCCGAAAGTGACACCCCACCCCTGGCCTTTGAGTCAGGCGGGGAGTGGAAAAGGGCCACAGGCCCACGTACTTCGCCACCCCCTCCTCCCCGTAACGAACTCTAGGAACAAGTACCATCAGTGGTGGGTACTCTGATGTGCACTGGAGGGCAGGCCAGGATCAAATGTCACTTGAAGTATTTGGTTTCTTGCGCAATGAAGGTGTCATATCGTGGACAAGCAAAAAGCAGAATTCGATTGCACCATCCACTACCGAGGCTCAGTCAATAGCCATGACACAGACTACGAAGGAACTACTATGCTACAGGTACTACTAGATGAGCCTGGAGTGTTCAGACATATCAGGCAACTCTCACAACTTCACGGCAACAACCAGGTAGCACTTGCACCAGCTCATAATCCAACATATCATGGGCGTATGAAGCATATTGATATTCAGCATCACCTTATTAGGGAACTAGTCACAGCCGACAAGGTTTTCCTTAAATATTATCCTACCACAATCAACATTGCAGATATCCTGACCAAAGCCCTAACCCAAGCTACCCACTAAATGAATACTATGGCAATGGGAATGATAACAAACAAAGAGGCAAATGGAACACTTTGTGAGTGAGCATCTTACAATCTTTGTTACATTCACCAAGTCTCCATTTCTACGACACAGCTATTACAACAAATGTCGGTACGAGGAGAAGTTTTGTTGGGATATTGTTTTGGATGAATAGGCATAGAAGTAGTGGCTTGTATGGACTAAGGATTAGTTAGAGCGGATATATTTTTGGAAGGTGGTGAAGTCACACTAGTAGGTTTCGAAGGTTTGGAACAAAGGTTAGTTGGAAGTTGGAACAAGCTGTTCAAATTCTCTGTATATTTCCTATCAATATTCAACACACTACTGTGTATTCTTTTCCTTAGCTTGGGTTTCAGCTCCGCCTGTCCACTGCTTACATTACTACAGCTAAGATATATATTATCGTGTTTTATTGTTTATTTTAGGATAATATCTGTGGATTTAACATGTGCTTTCCAATCAGGTGTTTACGATTTTTACGGTTGTTTATGCATCTCTTGTGCACCATTCTTGGTCATGATATTTCTAATAATCGCTCCATACCCTTATGTTTTCACACACATTATTTGGGATTTACTTGGTTGCATTTCAGAGTCAAACATGTTCGCACTTATATTTTTTACATTGTTTTTCCTATATTTCTCATGGGCATATGGACGCACACTTTTCTATAAAACAGGTGCTACCAGCTACCTGGCTTAGAAGTATTAAGAACCAGAACTCCTACCAATCCCTTCTTGGCCTTCTCACTAAGTGTACCTCACAACCCCGCACGTACTTGCGAAGTATTATCCACCCAGAATTGATTGTGCCGCATTCACATATTGAACTGCATGCCTGAGAGTATGGTTATAATACCTATGTGCGGTGGGATTGTGGATAGCTCAATTGCAGTACTCGCGATGAGCAGTGAGAATAAGTCCTGAGAGAACCAGTGCAACCACGGCCCCCACAAGTTGCAATCATGAATACCCGCAATTGCAATTACCACAGTAGAAACCATTATAATTACTTTTAATGTGAAGACCTGCATATTTGCTTCCCAGTTGGACCCTAGCATTTTAGAATAGGACCTTTCATTTTGACAGGCATTGGCTTGAGCTATTGCAGTATGTGATGGTTTAGTGTTGCGGGGAACTGTGGCTGTGCCCGTTGTCTCAGGACTCAATCTCCCATGAGGACTAGCGATTAATAAAGTGCCGTAAGAACTGGAATAATTAAACCTGACGCTTAGACCTTGGAGTTACCTTTGCTGGTAAGGTCTGTCACCGTTTCCCTTTCCCTTTTCTATCTCAAGCCTCGTCCGAAGGTGGCAGTTTTCGCTATGCGTTCCATTGTAATTCCCCAGCACTCTCTCTGGCACTCTCTCTGGCACTCTCTCCTGCACTATCACACTAGCGTATACAACTCCGTGAATGGTGCGAAAGGCGGGGTAGAGGTGAAGAAAAGGCGGGGTAGCGATGAAGGAAAGGCGGGGTTTGTGAAGGAAAGGCAGGGTAGCGGTGAGAAAAAGAAGGGTAAATCGGTGAGAGCTTGACCGATGCAATGAGGGGTAAGAGGATAGCGTCAATGGGACCATATGGTATGATGTTAGTGGGAAAACTATGAGAGCGAGGAGATCTGGGCTTTTGTACTTAAGGGTTCGGTTCAAGCACAAGTGTAGAAGACAAGTCAGCGAATAGTTTGTTCCTCTCCTACGTCTTTTGATTCTCTCCTAGGCTTCTTTATATACGATTGGTAGTTGTTCAGAACAAGATAAGAGGTTATGAGCCCGGCGAGCGCTCTTGGACAACAACGCGGCAATTATGATACCTAAGTGACAGTAAGGACAATATTTGAGGTAGCAAATACTTGACTTCAGTAATGTCAGGCAAAGACACCGCCAGGGAAACAGGTGCAAGTAGCACAAGCAATAAGCATACCCATACCAGTACCACATTCCTCACATAGTCGATTGAAAGATTGTATGGCTCCATGGCTACGGGGCAGAGCAACTACAATGCATAGCGGTTCCAGATAATTCGGATTCTCAAAGATAAACACGTACTAGAAGCGATTCAAGAGGCCACCCTCAGCTCTACAAAGGACGACCAAGCCTTTACGATCATTACACTCAACATTAAAGATACCCAAATTGCCCACATCCAGGATGCCACCACAGCCAGTGCGGCATGGGCCTCACTTAAGGAGGTCCATCAGGGTATGTGCACGAACAGGAGAATGGCTTTAATGTAGCGCTTGTGGGCTTTCAAAATGGCCGAGGGGCAAGACATGGCCCAACACTTAAACCAATTTCGCGAGTTGGCAAACCAGCTACCAGGGTTATTGGTAGAGGGAAAGGGCCTTGACGATACTGAACTTCTGACAATTCTGATAATAAGTCTTCCAGAATGGTACGAACCATTGGTGAGGGCTCTTCAGTCTCGATCAGACCTTATCACCTTCGATATCATGGCTCGTACACTACTTCAAGAATCAGCCAGATGGCATGTAGGGTAATTCACACATGAAAGCCTTAGAGAGCACCAGTATGGCAGGAAGCAATACGGCCTTTACCGCTAATCGACCTATGGCAAACGAGCGATTTTTCCCAGGACAGGGTAGCTTTCCAGTAAATGGTCGGGGCAGAGGAGGTTCACCTGGTGGGTTCAGAGGCCAATACGGTGGAAGTAGTGGTGGACCAATGTATAAGGGCAACACGACATTGAGTAGGATAAGGGTGACCTTGGGATCCCGGTGTCATTATTGTGGTAAAGAGGGACACTGGAAAAGGGACTGTTATAAGCAAAAGGCTGAGGAAGGGAGCAGCGGAACGGGCACCAGCGACAAGGGAGAGAAATGGGACTTTACCTTTTGGGCCAAAGTCCCAGCAGAGTCAATTCCGGTGGGCTTGATTATAGACATCAGCAAAAAGAGATGTTGCGTCAGGTACGGTAGTGTTGCGTCCTGACTCTCCTAGTCGGGACTCTGCGTTCTGTGCGTCTGGTGCGTCCTGTACCTAGGCGCCACATCTGGTTGCGTCCGGTGCGTCTGGAGACCCGCTACTGCTTTGGGTTCCGTCCGGACACATGCATCCAAGCAACCCTGCCTCCCATGCATCCAGACTCTGACCTCAACACTATCGAACATCAGGATTGACCAATACCCCTGAGTATCCTCGAAGCCTTCTTTAGGGGTATTTCTTGGCAGAGATAATATGGTTAGTACTGGCGCTAGGTGAGGAAGCCATCGTATCCGCAATCTTAAAGTTGGGCTAATGACTGGCCCCGGCCGGCGACTCCGAGTCTCACTGGCAACCTGAGTTCTATTTTCAGACCTTCATCTTTGTGGGAGCGAAAATGCCAGCTCACTCAAGTCTGAAAGCGAGTGATATCCTGGAGAGTCTCTAGTCTAGCACAGTTGATAGTGCTTTCATGGCACTTAGCCTCAAACGCGACGACGTGACTAGGATGGACTCTTTCATCACAACACTCAACATCAACACCCCCGCGCACCAGCTGCAACTTGAAGACTCCACCACAACCAGTTCACCTATCCTGAATCTGACACCTGGAAGTTGCTGAGCTCGATGTCAGCTACACACTGGTCTAAGATTCATCTCTACAGGGCTACCTTTCATCAGGTTACAAGGCTGGCGATCTCAGAACTCGATGGCAGATCCCTCCACAACCGCTTGACCGATTCTGGATCTGATTGCGGGAGATTGTTGGGCTCGATGCCAGCTACGCAACGGTATAAGGTTCATCCCCCCGCGACCTTTATTCATGAAGTTACAGTGCTGAATGAGTTACTGGCGATCCCAGGACTCGATGGCGGATTCCTCCACAGCCGCTGGGCCGATTCTGGATCTGATTGCAGGAGGTTGTTGGGCCCGACGCCAGCTACGCAGCGGTATAAGGTACGTCTCTATCGCATCAAAACTGAGGAAATCGCTGTCTTCTGTGGCGGGGGTATTAGGTATCAAGCTGGTGATATTTTACTCGACGGCAGATTACTCCACAACCGGTGGACGGATCTTGATTCTGTTTGCGGGAGACTGTTGGGCTCGATGCCAGCTATCCAACGGTATAAGGTACGTCTCTGTCGCATCAGAACTCAGGAATTCGCTGTCTTCCGTGGAGGGGGTATTAGATAACAAGCTGGCAATATTTTACTCGATGGCAGATTACTCCACAACCACGGGACGGATTTTGATGCGGTTTGCGGGAGATCGTTGGGCTCGACGCCAGCTACGCAACGGTATAGGATTCATCCCCCCGCGACATTTATTCATGAGGTTACAGTACTGAATGTGGTGCTGGCGATCCTAGGACTCGATTGCAGATTCCTCTACAACCGCGGGACCGATTCTGGATCTGATTGCGGGAGATTGTTGGGCTCGACGCCAGCTACGCGCCGGTATAAGGTACGTCTCTGTGGCATCAAAACCCATGAATCCGCCAACCCTTGTAAGAGTGGTCTTTCTAAAGGTCCCAGAACTCGATGGCAGATTCCTCCACAACCGCTTGACCGATTCTGGATCTGATTGCGGGAGGTTGTTGGGCTCGACGCCAGCTACGCGCCGGTATAAGGTACGTCCTCAGGCGCCAATTCTCAATGGAGCTATTGAGGCCCGGGGAGGGAATGGGGGAGGCCCATGGGGAGGCCCGGGCCCGGGGGGAGGAAGAGCGGGGATCTGAATTTGCTTGTTTATTAGACCAATACTAGTAGTAGCCTACTTGCAGTAAATTTAATAGTTTGAAATCTGTTGTGACCCAGGTGACCAAGGTCAGAAACCGGTAAAGGGGGGACCCTTCGCTTATCTCAGGAGGATGTGGTCGAGCGCTAGATTGCGTCCTGAGTATTAGGTACTGCGTCCAGTGCGTCCTGAGTATTATGTGCTGCGTCCGGTGCGTCCTGAGTATTAGGTGCTGCGCCCGGTTGCATCTGGTGTGTTGTGTGGTAGGGTTGTTGCGTCCTGAATCGCGATTGGCGTTCTGGCGTTCTGGCGTTCTGTGCGTCTGACGCACGGGACGCTCAGAATGCAAGGTATTATTTTTGCTGATGGAGTCGGGAGCGAGTCAGCACCTGTGTGGAGATCTAGCACTGTTTACAACCTACAACAGTATGAGCGAGAATCAGGAAATCACTATTGCCGATGGGACGAAGATAGAAGCAATAGGAATAGGAGAGATAGCGATAGCCACGGAGGGCCAAAGCCTTATACTACGCGACGTCTAGCATGTGCGAGAAATAGGTGGAAATCTCATGTTGGTATCAAGAATGGTAGATGCAGGATATACGGTTGAATTTGGAGCCACTGCTTGTACAATCAGAAAAGCTGGGACCCAAAGCAAATTGGGATAGCGGTACGGAAGGCTGTATCCCCTGGTAACCAAGGGATCGATAGCAGAGAAGCCAGATCAGAGAGTGGAGGCAAACATTGGTCTAACGAGTAACCGATCTCCGAGTACTACTATCGAAGTCTGGGACTGGGGATTTTGCCATCACACCCTAGATGATGTATCAGTTAAATACATCTCCTAAAAGGTACAGGATATGGATGTTAGCGCCAAAGAGAAACCACAACATACGATATGTGGAATTTGCGCGATTGGCCGTCAGCATAAAGAGGCGGGAACAGGCTTTCGGCCATGGGCTGAACAAATACTTAAAGTTGTACACACAGACCTCTGTGGTCCAATCCAAGCAGCCGGACTCCGCGGAGAAAGGTACTTTATTAACTTTATAGACGAGATGAGTGGGCAAGTTAGCCTATCACTTTTAAGAAGAAACGATGAAGCACTTAGCGCATTTCAAGCATACCGAGCAAGGGCAGAAACAAGCAGCGAAAAGCGGATCAAAGGACTCCGCACTGATGGTGGCGGTGAATATGTCAACAAGGCATTCAAGCAGTATCTAGAAGAGGCAGGAATACTGCATATTATCGCGCCACCAGATTCCTCCACGCAAAATGGCTATGCTGAAAGAGCCAACCGAACGATTATGCAGAACACACGCTATGCTCTACAAGGGTCAAACCTAGGCAAGGAGTTCTGGGGCCAGGCTGTGCTAACAGCAGCTCCTGTTCACAACCATCTGCCCTTACGAAGTCATGATAATAAATCCCCACACGAATACTGGACAGGCAAACCACTTGGGGTTGGGCATCTGCGGGTTTTTGGCTCTCTCACCTGGGTACAAATACCAAATGAAAAGCGCCAGAAACTAGATCCAAAATCAGTACAGTGTGTTCTTGTGGGTTACGAAGAAAATGCCGGGTCAAGGGTATACCGGCTATTTGATAGGGAAAAGAAAAGATTCCTGTCCTCACGTGATGTGATAATGGACGAATCATCCCTGCCATATCAACCCTATGAGCAAAGCGATACGACAATAGGCTGGCGCGATGCGAGTGAAACTACCAACTTGAAAGCAGTCCCTGTAATCAATGATGATTTTCGTCCACTGGATACGATAACACCACCTGTTGGTCAACCTATTCCTTGTGCAGAAATGCAGGAAACTATTACTGTCCGGCCAGTCTTACCCCGTAGGATAATCCCAGATACCCGACAAGTAGCTTCAAGCGCTACACCACAAGCCCAGCTTCGTGTTAGTTCACGGTCACGAAGTTCGCAAAGAACCGCTCCACCAAATAGGGAAACTGACCAGCAGGCCCACTATACCTTGTTTGCTGGTGGACTAGAGGAAGAACCGGAAACCTTAACCGAGCCTCTTAATGGCAACAACCAGGAAGAGTGGGGCTTAGCTTGGCAGTCTGAACTGGACTCACTATCATGCAATCAGACCTACGTAATTGAGCAACTACCCGAGAACCGAAATGCCATTGGTTGTCTCTGGTTGTTTAAGAAAAAGGGTGATGAATGGCATAAAGCACGCCTAGTGGCGAAAGGGTACACCCAAGAGGCAGGGATCAATTACCAGGAAACATTCGCCCCAGTTGCAAAATTTACCACAATACGCCTAGTTCTCGAGCTTACCTGTGAGAATACTTGGGAGTTAGACGGAATGGATGTGAAGACTGCGTTCCTTAATGGACCACTGGAGGAACAAATCAATATGGAGGTTCTGGAAGGAGTAGCTATCCCAACGAACAACCAGGGATACCGATATCAACGCCCAATGGCCTATCGATTAATCAAAGCAATATATGGATTAAAACAGTCTCCTCACACATGGTATGGGAGGAGCAATAGTTTCTTCCACAACAACTTCACACGAAGTGACCAGGATCATAGCCTTTTCGTTAACTACGAAAAGCAAGGTCTACTATTGGTTTATGTAGACTACCTGGTCATAGCAGCACCGACCAAGGAATCAATCGACTGGATTCGCATAACACTGCATACAGAATTTGAAATGACCGACCTTGGCCCGCAGTCAACCTTTCTTGGGCTAGAGATTCAGCGAAATAGGAGCGAGAGAACACTTCACCTAGCACAAAGCCAATACATACAGAAAGTGCTCCGTACGCACAGGATGGAGCTTTGCAATCTGGCCCTGACTCCTGCTGACCCCCATGTGCGTTGGGAGAAAAGTCAACTAGACATTAACGCAACTCCAGAGGAGCGTAAGCAATATCAATCGGTGGTAGGATCCTTGATGTACGCGATGCTAGGGACTCAGCCGCATATTGCCTATGCAGTGTCAAAGATAAGTCAAAACTTTGCAAACCCGGACCCCACTCACTGGATTGCCGTGAAGCGAGTATTCGGATACCTTGCGGGTCCAAGAAAAATAGGGGCCTGTGCTATGGGATAGGAGGACAGGGCACTGGTTTTCCAGATGCTGATTGGGGTGCTGGAGACGACAGAAAATCTGTTCTTGGTTATACCTTTTTATTAAATGGGGTGGCAGTCTGCTGGAGTAGCAAGAAACAGAGTACCGTGGCACTATCATCACCTGAGGCCGAATATAGGGCCTTGAGGCAAGCAGTCAAGACAGCCCTTTGGTTACTGGCAATACTTGAAGACCTGGGAGCACGAAGACATTTGGAGGAGAGACGGAATATTAACATTGACAATCAGTGAGCTCTGGCCCTGGCCCGCAATCCCCAGTTCCAGGCAAGGACCAAGCACATCGACATTCAGTATCACTTTGTACGAGAACATGTCGAGAAACAAACCATTACCCTCAGTTACTGCGGAACTGGCGAAATGACTGCAGATATCTTTACGAAGGCACTCCCTCAACCATTGTTTGTTAAGCACAACCTCGGCCTAGGACTAACTGACCTTTCGGCCTTCATGCTACAAGAGACCACAAGCCTTCCAGCACGACAACACTCGAACGGCTATACCGACTACAGGTGCGAAGGGAGTACCGGTGAGGGGTGGTATTGTAATTCACCAGCACTCTCTCCGGCACTCTCTCCTGCACTCTCTCCTGCACTGTCACACTAGCGTATACAACTCGGTGAATGGTGCGAAAGGCGGGGTAGCGGTGAAGCAAAGGAAGGGTAGCGGTGAGAAACAGAGGGGTAAATCGGTGAGAGCTTGACCGATGCAATGAGGGGTAAGAGGATAGCGTCAATGGGACCATATGGTATGATGTTAGTGAGAAGACTATGAGAACCAGGAGATCTGGACTTTTGTACTTAAGGGTTCGGTTCAAGCACAAGTGTAGAAGACAAGTCAGCGAATAGTTTGTTCCTCTCCTACGTCTTTTGATTCTCTCCTGGGCTTCTTTATATACGATTGGTAGTTGTTCGGAAAAAGATAAGACGTTCTCCCCCTATTGAAGAGAGGGAAATTGGGGCGCCTTAGCGTGTAGTTCAATTATCCCAATTCTTATGGTATTCAGACAATTTTGCGTCAAGATTCGATCCTCTAAGTGCAATCAAAAAGGATCTTGGCGCCAATTCAGCCGAATACTTTATACATCGCCAAGTAGTATTGAGGCCCCACCCACTTTCACTTCATAGTTTACAACTTTCCAAGTTAGCGACTGGTGCTGGTTGGAAATTTATCGCTAGTATAATGTTGAAAATAATAGCTGCGGAGGTGATGATCGGTGGTGGGGGGTTTACGCAGCGGGGTGGGACAGCTTAAGTAGAGATACAAGGTTCTGATTGAGCGGAGGTGAAGATCGTAATTGAGTGTGATAAGCCAATCAGAAGGAAAGAATTGAGGAAAGTTGAAAACAGGCAGAACTTAAGGTGATGAAAAGAGAGGGAAGAGGAGAAACAAGAGAAGAGTTTACATAGCTTGCGCGTGCTCCACTGGCGGATGCATATCCACTGCGGCCTCAACATGTGGGCACATCCCACATCAAGTGCGGCAATTTTCAACATATAGTACAGCTACTCCCAAATCATCCCCAGTCTCCCGTGGCCTAGTTGAGGGTGCTACTTCCAACGCGCCAATAGGGGTCGTTTAGTAACCATACAGAGCCCAAAACACACAAAAATTGACGGTTTTCGAGATACCACAACCCAACCACGATATATGGGAGCAGCATGGGGGAAATTCGAAAAGCAAGCTACAATAACCCAGGTAAAAAAAAGGTGTGGGGGATTTTTCCCTTCAATTCTCCCAGAATAGTGAGGAGTGGAATGTCCTTTCCCTCAAGGTACCAACCGAGACTAGGGCGTTTGTATGAGAAAGATACATTGCAATACACCTTACCCAGTTTATATTCCCCCAGCTCTCTCCAAACTCGACACGAAAAACCGAAATAAATAGATACTATACCTCAGAGATGCTATATTCTTTCGAAAAATTTCCAAAGCCAAGTTCCCCGATACCTGTGGGAATATAATAGCTCGAAAACTTGCGGTTCTGGTGTGTTTTAGCCTCTGTATTGTCACTGAGCGACCCCTATTGAGCTTCATAATCGAGTGATAATATATGATCTCGTTCAATGGTATCGCACTTGGTGTAAGCTAGCGGTAGGAGCTAGGGCAACGATCCAGCAGCTAGAGACCCTATAGCCTCTCTACCATTGTCTTCCCATTAGTCTACAAAACCAACATCAATGGGACTGACATCAATGCACCAATCCAAGCTCAATGGCAGCTAACATAATCTTTCCTCCCAACAACCAATGGCTCAAGCGTGAGTTGTCAATGGTCCCCAGTACGCCAAAAACAATGGGTGCTCAATGCTTTGCATAGCTACCTCCAGGCAAGTTCAATTGATGCCATCCTCAATTGAGCTGAATCCCCATGGTAAAATTCCAGGTCCCTACCAATATAAAAAGGGCCCTCTCCTCTCCTCTCCTCTAATCCTCTCTCCTCATCAATCATCTTCATTCTTCACAGCTATCAATATCTCTTCACTTGCCACAGCGGTTCAGAAATTTCCACCAAAGCATACATACCTCTTCCTCAACTTACGTTTGAAAAAAACTCCGGCATCCGGCCAAAATCAACAAACCTCTATTATATCCTTAAGTGTGTAACCCACCCCCCCCCGGGCCTTGTCTCTGCTCGCTCTATCTAAGATATTGTACTAACTCCCCACCCCACAGCCCCCCACCAAAACACCCAAAATGGGCAACATCATAACCAGAGCGGTAACCCGCCCAGATATCCACCCCAACATCATCTCCCATTTCAACGCCCAACTAGACGCCACCGTCGAAAAACTCGCCGCAAACCAAGCCCAATTCAAGGCCCGCACTGAGCAAGCCAATCTCCTCATAGCCGAACTCGAAGCGCAGGTCGCAAAGAACATCGAATACAGACGGACGATGATAGAAGTCAGGATGACCACGAGGGCCCTGAGGAAGAAGGTCGATAGACTGGGGTGGGCGTCAAAAAATGCGGAGTTGAATCGCCGGCTGGGGCGGGTTCTGCCGGGGAAGAAGTTGATGATGAAGAAGAAGAGGAGGGGGATTATGGCTGAGAGGGTTGCTAAGTGCAGCCAGAGGCGTTCTGGCGGGAGTAAAGTTCCGGCAGGGGGGAGCCAAAGGTTTTGGCAGAGGGACCCGTGGGAGGAGGTCGCGGATGAGGCTAGGCAGAGGAGGAAGGAGATAAAGGAGGAGAATGAACAGAGGGCGGTCATGGACGAGTAGAACTAGAGGGCTGGGAGGTTCGTTCTCGAGTGGGAAATAAGTCTGTGTTTAAGGGTATTTGTGATCGGGATGCTGGATGTATCGTAGTTTGTGTTAGGTGATTTTATCATACCCAAGTATTCTTCTGTATCAATTACGTTGCATTTTTTCCGGTTCGGGTCTCCAATGCCACTGCTTTTCATGTTTTATCCCTCCAATGCCACAGCGTCCCTCCAATGCCACAACATTTCAAAAGATCAACCGATGATGGATAACTAAATAAACACCTGATCGTTTTGCCTTCTTCCTTCCATATACTAAACCTAGAACTTAATCACTAGTTACCCCCTCCTCCCCGGATCATGATCTAATTCGAGTTGAAAAATATGTAGAACCTCCGCTTACTCGGCAACCAAGCGGGCGCCCACACGAAGGAAGAATCCGAGTTGGTGAGTCTAGGCAACGGCAAGCTTTGGCAAACCACGCCGATTCCTTTCCCACTACCCATCCCGCCCCTAGCCTTGCTGCTCTCCATGTTGAGGAAGTAGAAATTTTCAACAAGGTTCAGGCACAGCGAATTCAGAGTTCAGATACGGATTGACGCAAGTTGATTGTATATAGCAGATACAAAATGAATGCGACTCGGACAAAAAACTTTATCAAAAGAACGGACAATCGAAAAGTGATCAAACCGTAGTGAAGAATAAAGTAAAAGCGAAGACAGACAGGAACGAAATGTAAATGAACTGATAGTGAACAAAGAAAGGGAAAAACAGGCTTCCTTATATCCTAACCTTCCTCTGTGACATGCTACCCGCGCATGCACAATCTCTCTTCTCGGTTTCTCCCACTCGGCACTTGCGGCATCCTCTTTCCCAGACCAGTTCCGAGGTTGGATCAGAATTCCCGAGGGTATTGATAGGCAGCTAGCCGCAGGTTGTGTGTGAAGCCGAGGGTAAGGCTATTGTTCAGTTATCGTGAGTGTTCCTGTTTTAGTGTCGTGTGATTGGTGTTTGATCTTGTTGCATCGAGTCTCCAGGATCAATGTCGGAGATGGTATGAGGCTAATAGTAGTGGAACAATCCTCGAGCAACGGCGTGTAACAGATGACAGTAGTTGCGTTTCTCATTCAGCACGCATGGGAACATATGCATGTGGTGAGCAGCCCAATTTCCAACAAGAAATAACCTAGCTGCCCCCCGTTAGCCTCTCTCGTAGTAGAGTTTCTTTCATGTGTCCTACATCTGGCACTATTGAAAAAGCAAAAAAAGACAAAAACCGTGGGGTCGGTTTAGTTATCAGACCATTGTTCGATTTTTTGAAATGTTGTGGCATTGGAGGTATAAAACATGAAAAGCCGTGGTATTGGAGACCTTAACGGTTTTTTAGAGGCCCCTTCTTGGGGTGATACGGGGGGGTGGGCCCCCGGTCCTTCAGTCTCGGATGTAGGACTGGACAGAACTTGTGCCCTGTTGTAGTCTATTTGTGAAAAAAAGCCCAGAAACTAAAATGAGAGATGGTAGTGGATAAGGGTGTTTAGCAGTGCAAGTTGAGCTATTGCCTCCAGCTATGGAAGTGATAATTCTATCCACTCGAACAAAATCATGGCCATCACTAGAGAAAGAGGCTCTTATGTTTACAGCATGGAGAAAAGCTCTCTTTAGAGTAGTACATTTAATTGACCCCTGCGCTTGCGACAGCATCACCCTCATACACAAAAAAAGAGAAAAGAAGAGATAGGAGAAACTATTAATACAAGCCAGAAACTCGGTCTCTACAAAAATAAGTCAGCCCCAATATCTCAGGATTCTCCTTAGTAATATTTCACCCTAATCAATGCCAAAACCGAACCCAATAATCGCAGAATGGGAGTCAACATTCGCAGTCCTATTGCACAAGTTCCGTGGTAGTTTCAGCCAGAGCCGACTCTCTAGAGGCAAAATGCCGACACTTCAGTTGGCTGCGAGAGACCTCCGGGGGGAGATGCTTTATTGACAGTTATTCCGTTCCCAAGGTACGTTGCTAAGCTGTATATCAGTATGCACGTGGAGTAACGAATTACCCCCCCAGTAGCTACCCTTGTTTGCCTGCTCGCTTTTATCATGGCTTTAGGACTTTAGTTCATAAATACTACTGTAATATCCACTGGTTCATCTTGTTTTTTGACTCCCCAGGGCTCTGCATCTCACATGCTTGAGGGGTGGCAGAACAAGAAGTTAGGGTGGTCGGAATGATGCGATAGCCTGTTCACTTCCTGAGCACTTAGATACTTATTCTAATTGTGAATATGCTTGATTTAGTTGTGCTCTTGATATCTTTTCTCAATAACAACCCTCCCACCTACCGATCCAAGTTATTGGTCTACTCGGCCAGTAACGCGGGGCCACTTTCTCGGATTGTGGCCCACATTCAAAAAACTTCAATACCTGACGCAGCAGATAAAATCTGGAAATAGCCCTGAGTGGAAGCCTATTCATGAGAAAGCTGGACAGAATCACTTCTAGATTGGTAGCACTGAGCTACACCCGTCTCTGACCCCATAGAAAGAGAATGGCTTCTATGGAATGATATGGTATTATGGTTGAACAGCGGAGCCAACCTCTAATCGAACCATATTCAATCGTCTCATCCCTCGTCCTCCGAACAGCAACTAGAGCAAAATATATACGGTCCCTGGGCAAAAGTGTTTGTGAAAATGTGAGACATCCAACTAAGCGACCCCACGAACACTTTTGCCCAGGGACCCCACAAACCCCCAAGTCCAGCACAGCCATCAACAAGTGAACATTTCTAACACATTCCCGTGCTAGCCTTCATACCTCCACAGTCTACTATCTTCCCTTGCACAGCTGTGCAATCCATAATACACTAACATTCCCGCAATACCAACCATTATGGCAATGCCAGGGAAAAAGATTAGGGACAATGGTCGTTGGCTGCAGTTGAACGAGTGATAGTACATGCAGCTAGTTGCCAATCTATAGTTGAATAACCACATCCAGCACCATCTTCACCACTATTTGAACTTGTCGGAGTGTTCCGGTAGGGTTATAAATAAAGATTTCCTTACCAGATCCTAAATAAGGCATTGGACACTAGTTATAATTGAGAAAAAGAAAGAAAAAAATGTTGCCACCGAAGTTTCCGTCCCGGATATATAGTGATTAATTAATACCCCTGGTTTACGTTTCTCTTAGCGAAAAGTCTCATAGTGCTTGAGATTAGCTGTAAGAGAGCGTGGAGAAATGTAAAAATCGGGTGAGAAGGGTTAGGGGAGAAAAAGAAAAGGTCGTACCCCTCTAATAACTACATAAGAAATGGGGTAGAGGAAATGGAAAGGAAGAAAAAGCGCTCCAAACGCAGACTTTTTTAATTAGAATGCTATAAAGCGCTAGCTAAGCTAAAGCCACTATTTGTCAAAGAGTAACTTTCCCGAAAGGCTGAATCGGCAGAAAAAAGCAGCGGTAGATCTCACGTGCATCTAGAGTCACAGGATGCAGGGCGTTCGGGGGCTGTTACCAGCGGATTAGTACTGTATGTAAACCCATCATACGCAAGCTGCTGCGATAATCAAGCGCGCATAGTTAAATAGTTAGCAGGTTTGATAAGACACTCCCGGAAAATAGAATGGATTAAACGGGCCCCAGATTCATGATCAACCTTCGCAGGTGCTAGAGAACAACTCGGCAATCCTACACCGTGAGTATTTTGCGCTAGTTGGGTTATGTTTCGCCTACTTTCACCGCGAGCGGGTAGCATAATTCCTCGCTTTCAATGCCCCCTCTGACCGAGAGACCTACATTAGAACCTCGGCCTCGATTCTGTATACGTCCCCACTTTTGCTCCATAACCCGCTACAGACCCACCGGGAATGCCTCGCTTGGACCTAGTCGTGAGACACCCCGTTCAATGTTTCAGATATTTTTCCGCGAATGTCCTCTTGCAGGATCTTATCTAGTTATTGTCTAAGTTGTGGACGCCTACCCATCGCGCGATATCTGTTGATATCCCCATAGGGGCAACACGGATATGTACCATTATTGCGAATTCAGAAACATTTCTTGACCTCATGACGAATAGGCTTCTCCTCCCGGAGGAATGACCGAGCGCTAGGAGATACCACACAGACCTGCCTTAGCGAGGCCAAAAGCGAAGGTATCATAAGTACTCGGTAGGGAATTCGTCTAGTCCACCGACGCATATAAAACGGCCGGTGCGATCTCATTAATCCAGATGATCCCCACGACCGACCAGTGTTAAAAGAGACTTGCTCCTAACAAACCCGTTTACCATACAAAATACCTCCGCGTTTCACTTCCAGCTTCTCTACAACCTGCCTAATTATAGAACTAAATTAGGTACCGTAGCAGTTGACACCCCCGAAGCACCGGAATCGTGGTGTATAAAAGGACGACGAAGCTAGACTTGTCCCACTGATTGCACCGCTCAGCAATTACCAAAAAGGTAGCTTTATTAACTTAGCGACGTCTCTTAAAAAGAGAGAACACCTGCTACGGTATACGTTGGATGTTAACTTACCAGCTAACTTAACCTCCGGACCTCCTCAACAAAACAAAAGCTTCCCAAACATCCCACCACAACCCCAACACTAATTCGAAATCTCGGGCTTTTGAAGAAATTAGTATCCACCCCATCCAACGGGCTGTTAGTAACACCCCAGTCCCTCACACCCATTGCCGGTGAAGACACCTGCCCTAGAATTCCGACCCTCCGGTCCCCTACACTTGCGCCGATATCCGATGAGCGATTCTAAAAAACCAAGCCCGATAAAAACCCAAACCTCCAAAACGCCAACGGAATAAAGGCCTTTCAGCGCGTTCAATCCCTTACAAGAAAGGGAAGGAAGTAGTGACAATACACGTTAATACTTGTGCGCATCACGCTGCCAATAAATAATGGATGCGCGGGGACTTTAACTAATGCAGCCATCTAGACTTATCCTACTCATATCAAAAGAAAAAAAATCCGGAGAATCCAACACGCTATATCAAAACACCAAACAGTCTTATCCCCTCCCTCCCCATCCTCCTCACAGTCTCAAAATGTTCTTGTATCGGATATTTCTCATTAATTCTTGGAAGGAATTATGAATTCCCTGCTGTGCCGCACGCAGTGATCGACCCAAGAGCCAAACCTAACCACGCACTAAATATTATACAGAGCGGAATATCCAAAGACATTCTAGACATCTGATAACTCGCACCGTCTGTTTCCCCAATTCCGAAAGCTTTGAATTGGGATCGATTCCTTCGGACAGGACCAAATCTGGCTTTAGGTTTGATGGAATGTACGTATTTGCGATAGGTCGGGTATGCGCAGGGTTAGTGCCGACTTGAAGTCCCATGGGGTGCGCTTGATGATGTGTTGATATTAGTGCGGCATGTAGTATCGCTCGGCATCTGCACCTTCGTGCCAGTTTTAAGTGTCAGAGGAGCCTATGCTCGATAGATATCGAACGATTCCTTCTCCATCGGGGGTTCGGGGGCGACGTGGTGTCCTTCGATAGAGAGCAGTGCGGGAGGGAGCGGTGATGTGGGGAGTAGGGTTTATGGGCTGTATTACTAGGCGGTTGTGTAGGTACTATTATAACATGTTCAGGTAGTGGGTGCTTGTATCCAAGAGCTTGATTTTTCATCCCCCCCGGGGTACTGTGCAGTACTTTACCTCGGAGTACTAGAAAGGGTTAGGCGTTGAGGCACAAGGACCGTAGTTGCGAGAAAGCGAGCGAAAGGTTGAGTGAAGTTAACTCCCGAAATGATTCCTTCTCCGTGAGAAAAGGTCTCCCCGGGTATTTGCACTCTTTAAGGATGTTCAGGGGCTAATTTTTTTGTCTGTTTCCTCTTGTGTGGGCAGTAGCGCAGATGGTATATTGGATACCGGTAATAGTGGTCGTTGCTCTGTTTGTGTAGGTAAAATATACCTACAACGTACAATGGTTAGTAGTAGTGACCCAGTAACTATAACGGACAGGGCTATATTTGCTGGCTGGCCTCAAATGATCGTTCCGGAACTGTCTTGCCGGACTTTGTACTACGCAAGGCACAGGGGGAAAGTTTTTCGTGCAAGACAGGGATTATTTCGTGGGTTAACATAAATTAACTGTGCGAAAACTTCCCCCCTAGTAGTTGGATCGCTATAGGGAGGCTTGCAAGGGCGTCCTTAGCTAGCTTGAGTTAAGGATAGTGTGTATAGGACAGAGTTTTACTTTCACAGTTTCACTATTAAAAGGTAGCATCATCACCTTGCATCTTCCCGAGGGGGGGGGTATTTTCGATGATAGGTGGTGGGGAGTAGAGGAAACCTTGTTCCGTCATACGGTGCCTCAGGAGCTATTGTGCTAGTGCAGAAATAGGATAATCCCAGAGTATCACAAGATCGGGAGCAAACAAACCAGTGTGTCGGCAGCCATTAATCTCAGAGCGACGGGAGGGGTGTCATGTCATTCATTAAGAAGCGATCTGCTCTTCCATTATTACCATTTTGTCACACCTCCATCAATACATAGATCTTGCCCGGTCATGTAAGCGCTAGCGTCGCTAGCTAAAAAGACGCATGCGCCCCTAATATCCTCCGGCTCTGCGACCCGGCGGTTCATAATCTCGCCCTTCCACGATTCAAGTAGGTGCGGGAACGGAGCAGTCATTTCCGTCCGGACGTACCCCGGCGACAACGAGTTCACGCGGATACCCTAACACATCAAATATTGCTCAGTCCATTCACTATCCATCGCAAGAACTCATGAGGAAGGAAGGGAGGGAATGGCCACAAACATATTTAACCATCTCCGCCGCAATACCCGGCACCATCGCCCTCACCGCTCCTTTAGTCCCACAATACGCGCTGCTGTTCTGACTCCGAATAGCCATATAACTCGCGATACTAGCAATCACAACAATGCTCCCAACCTTGGTCCCGCACTCAATCATAGTCTTCGCAGCCAATTGCGCAGTATGGTAGACCCCCATGACATTAACGCTAAGCAGTTTCTCGTGGTCTTCCCAAGTCGTATCCAAGAATTCGACATTCTTGTTGATGCCAGCGCAGGGGACGCATATATCGAGCTTGCCGCCAAAGTCTTTTTTAAAAGACTCGAAGGCGGCAGTGAGGGATTCAAGGGAGGCTACATCGACGTGGTAGTGTACGGCACGGACGCCAAAGCGTTCGGTGATTGTGAGGAAGGGCGGGGTTGGTGGGATTATGTCGAAGACGGCGATGTCAGCACCGGCCTCTGCAAGACCTTCGGCGAAGGCGAGGCCACACCCACGGGAGCCACCGGTTACGAGGGCGATGCGGCCTTGGAGGGAGAACTGTAAATTGTTGGCCGCGTGATGGAATTAGATGAGAGAAGAGAATGAGGGAGGGTCACCTTGCTTGGAGTAGCCATTGTGTAGGAATTGAAAGGAATGATTTAATTATTTGAGAAGGGGAATAAACGAGAAAGTGGTGACAGTGGATATACCTAGCCGACCGCCAAAGGAGCAAGAAGCGGGTGATGGAGTAGCTCTCGTCAAAAGAGGGTTTTCAGGGGGAGGCGGGTGCCGCTAAATTAAGCAGTCTAGAATATCCACGTAGGTGGCGTAGTTGACATTCTTGAATAGGAGGTGTTATTATCCTTTCAGGAGGAAGGATACCGGTATGATATCTCAACTGTGGTTCCGCTGGTGCAAACAAAGTGCGATGAGTTGGAGGCATTCTGAGATTGCGGGGTGGGGGGACCGTGGATAAGCGGTGTAGGTACTTGACTACCGGCTACCGGGAAAAACCGAACTCCACTGGATCCCTGAAATTATCCGAACCGAGACAAACCGTGCCAATTAGGTTAACCACCGATGCATTGGCGCGCAGCTCTATGGATGAAAGTGATACGGGTAAAAATCAATCGCTCCGACGTATTGGAGAGCTTGAAAAGGAAGATGTGTCGGCATAAAAGATTAGAGACCGGGTTCAGATTAAAACTAGGCCGTGTAATCTTTTTCTAGGATCATTAATTTTCTGGAATATTTTCTGAAGGAGTTTGTCGGCTACCAGACCCGCCGCGCGCCCCCCCGCCGCGACCGCGGACACAACCAAGTAGAATAAATTGGCGCCTGACAAAAACACATGGCCGGTTAAAAGCGGGAGATGCACTATAGAAGTAGTGCAAATAAGTCAATTCCTATTGTAAGAATTAAAAATACGGTGTCGTGCAGAGTCATGAGATTCTCGAGTCATGAGAGTAGCTGCATAAGAAGAGGGGCAGTTGCATAAAATGCGGGAATGTGCCTGCGCCCGGAATAAGACTTAGCCTGAAATAGGAGCTGTGACCTTATGGTAAGCAAGTCAAAGCAAACATAGATACGGTACCGTAAGAACCAGAATAATTGAGAATCTCGCTAGGACGCCGGAGCTGCCTCTCCCGGTAGGGTCTATTGGATTTTTCTACTTTATACATTTGTCTTTGCGGTTGGACACCATATCCCAGTACTTGACATGGGGTTCAGGACTCGGGGTAGGATCAATAAAATTCCAAGCGAAGTTGCCGAGACGGGCAAAACCACCGTCAATAGAGTAAGCTGGGCCGCCACGCTGTAGTAGACTATGAAGGGACATCCTGGGGGGTGCTTTTTAGGCTAAGTGCCTACCCGATGCATCAAGAGACATCTTCCTGTTCATGTATGAGTTTTAGCAGTCTCCAATTCCGATTCTCAGATGCTCACAAGATCCATGTTTGGCCACAGCTGCCTAGCATATCGGAGTTTGTCTTCCAATTGCGACTGCAGTCTCACTACTCTCATCATACCAATTCCTGGCAGCTAATAAGCCCTTGATGTTGGAACAGTGGGATTTGTTCCTAGGCGCGCTTGGGCTACATTTGTCAGCAGATGTCTATCTTGGCGGGAAATTTCATGTTCCCTTTTTTTGAGGCTCAAATAACCCTGAGATTGTTGTAGGTTTAAGCGTTTCACCGTGCAAATCGGACCAAAACAAGGTTAGCGTGCATAGCAACAAACTTTACTGGTTTGCACTAAGTTGGCCTCGGGGAGACACTTGAGAAGGACTACGATATCACAATAGTGAATCGATGCTTCAAACCAAAACTTCGGAGCATACAGATACCCAATTTCAAACAAAATAAACTTTCAAAATTATATCCCCCGCCGTAATACTCCCGACAATTGCGCCCGCCTGGGCATTTGGAGGGTCTTGTCTCTTTCGGCTCGGTCAGCGGACTTCAGTGTGGAATGATGCTAGCCATACCGTTTTATCCACGTCTGCGAAGCTCCGAGCTCAGTGGATCATACCAGGTAGTACCGTGGGATTCGTTTGGCGTGTTTACAGTCTTAAACGCCAGCTGCCCTTCCTAAGTAAGAAAGGAAGCTTGTTTACCGCCTTTCCATGGTTTCCGTCTCTAACATCCTGGGTTTCTGTTGTGCCATGTGATCTCGGGATTAGGCCCACTTGAAGGGCATGTTTAAGCGATCCACAAAGTCAATTTATCCTTTTGCCGGATTCTTCTCGCTCTCAGGCACGGGATTCACCCCACTTTAAGCCAGGCGGGGCCTTATCGATAACAGGTTCCCCTCTTTCTAAGTCTGATTCTTTTATTGGCCCTCTTCCCCCTTCACCTCCTTTCATCAATTGACTATCCCCACCACCGTTCGGAGCTACATCTCAGAAGGTACCCCCTCGCCGACCAAGCAATACATACTAGAAAAACATTCGGAATGGGAAAAAAGAGTAAATTATCTTTCCAATTGCATATTCGAATTGTTTGCTAACATGTGTGCCAATTTTAGGAGTTCTTTGCACGTACGGCATCGATATCGATGCCGTTGCAGGATGGCTAGGTTCCTATGGTGGAGAAGATAGTACGAGCGATATTTCCCGTGGAATGTTCGCCGGAACAATTGGTGTTAGACGGCTACTAAAGCTATTCGAGAAGTACAAGATGAAGACCACATGGTTTATCCCCGGCCACTCTCTAGAAACATTCCCGGAGGAATGTGCAATGGTACGAGATGCTGGGCATGAGATGTTTGACCCCCTTTACCCCTCCGCCATAGTCTTCTTAATTTAACATCCTGCAGCGGACTTCACGGCTACTCTCATGAAAACCCGGTAGACATGGACTGGGAGCAACAGCGCGATGTTTTAGACAAATCATATCGTCTGTTGACTGACTTTTGCGGAAAGCCTCCAAGAGGGAACGTCGTTCCATGGTGGGAGTGCTCCGAAGAAGGCACCGAGCTGATGCTCAAATACGGAATTGAATACGATCACTCCATGTCGCATCACGATTGCCAACCCTATTACCTCCGCAAGGGAGACAAATGGACGAAGATTGATTACTCAAAGAAAGCCGAAGAGTGGATGAAGCCTCTTGAAAAGGGGCGGGAGAGCGGTCTTGTTGAGATTCCGGGAAGTTGGTACATCGACGATCTGCCACCCATGGTACTTTACACATAGTTCTCCGGACAGACAAGCGATAAAATTTTCGGGCTAATCAAATGTCTACAGATGTTCATCAAGAATAGCGCCAACTCCCACGGGTGGGTTAATCCTAGGGATATTGAAGACATCTGGCGCGATCACTTTGATTACTTTTACCGCGAGTATGATGAGTTCATCTTCCCAATTACAATTCACCCAGACGTATCCGGTCGCCCACATGTGTTGCTTATGCACGAGCGTTTAATTGAGCATATCAACAAGCATGAGGGCGTGGAATGGGTCACCATGGAGTATATCTGTGATGACTTCAAGAAGAAGAACCCTTATCCCGCCGGGGCCCTGCTTCCAAGCCCTCCGGGGGAGATCCTGACTAAGAGCAAGGAGGAAGTGGAGAAGGAGATGGGGTATAAAGGGAAAGAGAAAGTTTAGGGGGTTTGTCATTCATCTCGTTTTTTCGTTTCTCAATTTTATACTCAGCTGTGATAGCAGGCTGCACAAGCACGGTATAGATTTTCTGGGGGGTGGTGGGTTGGGGTACCGGTAGTTCTGTTGTCATGACTCTCTCAGTTCTAAGCTAAACTTAAGGCGACGAGCGACTCGCTTGGGCAGTGGAAATTCAGTGATCCTTTATTTCTCCACACGTGAGCTATCTAAAGTCTAGATCGGCTCTTAATACTTTTGCTTGTATAATGGGCCCCTCATCCGGATGCTTTATTCTATTCCGGCCGAAGGGAAGTCCTCACGACCGCCAATGGAAACCGAGCTCCCAGAACTGGCGAATCAATCTCAGAGGCGGAATGCGGGCTCACAACACCTCCTCAAAGTCCCGGTGGGTTGCATTTACGAGCGCGGGTGGTGGTCGTAAAATGTGTATGTCTATAATACGAAAGACACGGAAATGTCGGTACTGTGCAGTGGCTCAAGAGCTTTGCAAAGGTTGATGATCCGTCCGCTGATGCCGGTACTGTACCAGCGGAATTACTCCTCGATAGCAAGATTTTTTTTCGGTCTGACCTGGGTATACCCGCAGCGCATGCACTAAGCTGACTACTACTCGAGTACTCGTAATATCGAAGCGTTTTTAAAAAGACTGCAATTGCATACCGCATAAATCCAAGCAAAAAGACCGAATTTTGGCGGTATGCAATAGTAGTCTTTTTTTTTTTAAAAAAAAAAACAACGCTTCGGGACAGCGGGTATCGTACCGGTATTCCACAATTGACAGTGCCTGGAGGAGTCATCTGTTAACCTCCGGGCCAGAGACTAATTCTGAATGCGGGGGGGATAGCTGGGCAATTGCAAGCTTCAGTATTAGTACAGTATGGGTGCATTCAAAGGATAAGCGAGTAAATAAACTAATCTCGTCGGAGGACGAGTACAGTACAATCGATCCACGCGGGCATTTGCCCGTTCCGGAAATGTCTGGAAATCTTAACATTTCTTCGGCCTGAACCATGCTGGGTTTTTGGGATACGGTACTTTTGGAATCGGTAAGAATGCCCCTCTACGAGTACTTGTACTACCGTAGTACTCGGGTATGGACGTGGATGGTCGGACAGACAGGGATTAAAAATATATGGAGATTACATAGATTTTAATCACTGTCTGTCCGATCACCCACGTCCATACCCGAGTACCGGCACATGCGTCTACGAGTACTTTTTTGATGGACAGCATCCCGCATCCAGAATACTCCCGGCTGCGGGGGTGGAGGTCAGCCAATCCCACTCCTCCGTCCCGCCATTCCGGTTCCGCCAAGGCCCTTGCGTTACAAGTACTAGTGCTCGGGCGCGGGCCTCACGTCTCCCGACAAAAGTTCCTCAGAGGGGCTAGTGTCTTCCTGACACGGTATAGTCTGGGCCGTTTACTCGAGTACTCGAGTACTTGTAAATGCGTTGGCTCTGATTGACCAGCAGCCACCCGTCATTCCATAAGTTTTCGGTTACCGTAAACTCTCGTTAAATTCACCATCGGGGATCTCAACAGAAATCACAGTCTAAACTGCAAATAGGCTTCGTAGGGCATGTCAACAAAATTACGAATACCGGTTAATGAGATCGAATGGCTCATCTTAAATAAGCTATACCGTTTCTGGAACAAGCTATTCCTTCTTGGGGCGTTTTGTCTTTGATCGGGAGGGATCCGAGGCCGATGGGCGATGGTGGATTTAACCAGAGTTTACGGTATTCCGAACTTGGCAGACTGAACCTATCGCGGGCTAATGCAGCAATTTCCACTCATGACCAGCCAGCGAGTCGCAACAGGCTTTGTGGTACGGTATCAAACCACCACTCCCTTATCTAGAATCCAACGCTATCCATGAGGGATATATTTAACTGGTTAGGTAACCGTTCAGTAACTTCGTGCCGGACCCTGTATGAATTGCCCCCCACTTCTTAAACCCTATCCATTCTCCGAGCCTAGCCGAGGTGCGGGATTTGCTATGGTGGTCGGTGCGATGCCAGTTGCTCTAGGGTAGGGCAGGGACTTATATCCAGGTTGCACCCCACCGGCGTAGAGAGTCGTAACGAGTAACAACTTCTACCCCAAAGATAAGAGACAATATAAGACAAGAGAAAAGAGGGGAAAGGAAATGAAGGCCTCCGGATAATTATCTCAACTTTGTGAATTAGAATTCGTGATGGCGAAAGCTTGTATTCAACTTAAGGTACTGATTCTACTTGCTATCTTTTTGTTCCCCGCCGATATTTGGAAAAGGAAAGCTATCTAACCTGTTGGGTGGACCGCAGGTAATAATTGTCGGAGCGGGCTTAGGCGGGCTAGGAGCGGCGATAGCAATTTCCCTTGCGGGTCATAGAGTAACGGTTCTAGAGGCTGCTTGTGGGGTCGGAGAAGTAAATTTTTTCCCTTTCCTCATGCCCCCCCCTCCCCCCCAACCGCTCCACTACTGAGATTGGATAGATCGGAGCAGGCATCCAAATCCTCCCCAACGCCTCAAAGATCTTGGCGGCATGGGGCATGCGTGAAACCCTTCTCCGATATGCCACCCTGCCAAAGCAGGTAAACATGATTGGCTGGAGGGGCAACCACATAACGCACATGGACTTTGCCGAGCACGCAAAAAAGTACGGCGCCCCCTTCTGGGATTTCCACCGGGCGTCCCTGCACAAGTGTTTACTCGACCGGGCCGTCGAGCTCGGCAGCAAAGTCTTGATGAACTCGAGGGTGGGTGGCATCGAGTTTGGGGAGGCGGGCGGTGTGTGCACGGTTTTACTTCACGATGGGAGGAGGTTGAGTGCGGATTTGGTTGTGGGCGCTGATGGGGTTAATTCGGTCATGAGGGAGTTCCTGCTTGGGCATCCGGATAAGCCTACGCCAACAGGGGATTTAGCGTATAGGTTGTTGCTCAAGACGAAGGATATGATATCGGATCCCGAGTTGAAAGGATTCGTGACCGATCCGCAGGTCAATTACTGGATAGGGCCCGATGCGCATGCTGGTATTTTCCCTTCCGTTCTTGTTTGAAGGGTGCTAATAAAGTATAGTGAACTATGTTCTAAAGGGTGGTGAGCAATTCAACATGGTTCTTCTCGTCCCGGACGACATCCCCGATGGCGGCGCAACAACGGTGGAAGGAAACGTAGATGAGATGCGAGAAATCTACAAAAACTGGGATCCAAGGTGCTCTTCCTAGCCATCCATTTCCTCTCTCTCATCATGATAACCTTTTCAAAAGGATAGGAAAGCTCCTCGCCCTATGCGAGTCAGTCTACAAATGGAAACTCTGCATTCGCGAAGAACTCCCAAACTGGTCCCATCACTCCGGCACTTTCACCCTCCTCGGCGACGCTGCCCACGCCACGCTGCCTTACCTGGCTTCGGGCGCGGGCATGTCACTTGAAGACGCGGCGGTGCTGGGTGAGTGTCTTTCCCGCATATCCTCAAAATCCGACCTCCCGTTAGCGCTATCGGTATACGAAACATGCCGGAAGAAGCGCACTACAAGGGTGGTGCAGAGGGGCAATGTCCAGCAGCGCCTTTATCACCTACACGATGGGCCGGATCAGCGGGAGAGAGACGCGAGGATGAGGGTAGTACCGACCCCGACTGGGGAATGTCTCGCTTGGAGGGATCCGGAATTTGCGCCTTGGCTGCTCGGGTATGAGGTTTTGGGGGATGTAGAGGCGAATTGGCCGAAGGGAGTAGAGAAAGGGGGGATGGAAGGAAGGAGGTGGGAGAGGGGGAAGTTTGGTGCGAAGTTATAACTGATGGAGGGGGCTACGGATTCTACACGATTTGTTTCTTTTTTTGTTGTTTAAGTTGCCTGTATGTCTTGTCTTATTTATCTTCTTTCTTGCTACACTTTGGGTTCTTGTCTCTTTAATTGTCATATTGGCGCATCGCGGGTAAATTAGGGTTGCATATATTGCTTTCTCAAGTACGGTATGATATGATACATAAGTTGCCACGCGAGGACCCCCCCCAATCCTTTTTAACACTCGCAACCCTGTATTAGGTATGCGGGCTCACGCAATAAGTTGTCCCGGGAACATCCCAGTCTGCACCAAGTAAAAAAAACCCATCACACCAGCTTTTCCAAATAGCCCTAGGTCGCCTTCACCCTGAGAGATGCCCGGAGTATATTCCAGCGCACTCCCGGCTCTCGCGACGGGGGTGCGGCATTATGATACATAGCGGAAGAGATAAACACCCTCCAATCGCCTAAAATTATCGATTTATTCCATTCGCTTGGCCTTCCCGCCGCTACCCAGGGTGGGAAGGGAGGTGTGTCGGGTCGTGGGTTGTCGCTTGCGTTATAAACTGATAATCCCGAGTCGCAGTAATACGGCAGGGAGAATGTGGGGGTGCTGGGATCGATTCGGGGGACGGGTTTTATTTGTTTTGGATTTTCGGGGTGGTTTGGGGGCGCTCGTGGGGATTTGGACCGGTGGAGGATGTAGTTGGAGGTAGAGGCTGCGATTACATAGGAGTGCGGGGGTGGTAGTACTGCTGACGGGTGGTAGGTAGCGGGAGGGAAAAAGGGCGGTGGAGGGTCTCGGTGGGATGCAATTGACGCGGAGGTTGGGCTTAGACTGTTGGGACGGCTAGGGGTGCTGCGGTCGGAGAATCGAGAGCGGTGTCGATTGTGGAGGCTGTCGAGCGCGTGGCAGTGGGAGGAAGTGGTGCCGTTGTTGCTGTCGATGTTATTGTTGTTGGGATTGATCTTGCCATCGCTGGGTTGTTCATGCTGAGTCAGGAACTTCGGAGGGTTGCGCCCGTATCGCCTTTGGCTCCACTGCCGGTGCTGATATGCGTTCCCTATAATACAAGGCCTTTGTCACTAAGCTTTGGCGTTAAAGGGAAAACTCTCTAATGATTCTGTGACCTGCGCATCATTAAAGTCAGTATCCGAAAGTTGGCTCGTGTCTTAAGTTTTCCCCACTATCTGTCGAGCTCCGAGTATTAGCGCACGAGAGCAACACATGATATCTGGGTGATAATCTATCGCTTCGGGGATGGATATTAAAAACAACTTTGAATGGTGGCGTTGGTACAATAGGTTATCGGTTGCAGAAATTTCTGCTTCTTTGGAACACTTGAAAAGAAAAAGAGAGCATGAGTGGACGCGGCTAAACATTCTGCGAGGAAAAAGTGAATCTGATCAGAGTTTCGGTAGGGATCAATGGTCAGGCGTTTGTGTAACGGGTTTCGGGTCCAGTGATTGGAAACAGAGTTTTCAGCTATCATAATAATATTATAGGCGCAAGACTTTATCTACCCCGCTTCCCCCCAATTTCAAGGGATTGCGTTCAAGAAACTCCAAGTTAACTAACACCTCACTTTGCTCTCAACGTTCACCGCGGCGAAAATTGAAAAAATGCTGCAACCTTTCAAGAACAAGAATAACTTCCCCCCCAATGCCGATAACTCTTTTAACACCATAGGCTCTTTCAACAAGAACGAGAACTTTTCGAACAATTACGAGAACTGTTCCAACACCAACACACACACAACCACTTACAACACGGGTACTGTTAACTACATCACCGCCGACGATAGATTAGAAATACTGGCATGGCTCTCTCCGTTAGAGCCACAGGCACGGCATCGAGACATTGCATCCCAGCGGGTCGGCAGCATTGGAGCATGGCTACTGGAGACCGAAGAATTCAAACGCTGGCACAAGGGTAGTAAGGAGGATGGATCTTATTGCCAGACTTTATTTTGCGATGGAAATCCAGGAGCGGGAAAGAGCTATATCACGTAAGCAAGAGTGTACTAGTTCTAGGATTCGAAGAATACTATTGCTAATTTGTTGCGATGGTAGTTCACTAGTTATAGATAAGCTCTGCGATGAGGCCGTCAAGGGAGATCCTGCCGTTGTATGCTTTTACTTCGACTTTGCTGCTCGGGGTGAGCAGTCACCACTAAATATGCTTGGCTCCCTGGTAAGACAGCATGTTAGCGGGGGAGAGGGAATTCCAGAAACGATAGCCCAGGATTTTAGAAAGGATAGAGGGGCTATTGGGGGTAGAGGACTCCAAGTTTCGGGAATCTCGAAGATGTTTCAGGCGGTCGCAAACACGAAGCGCACATTTATCTGTGTTGACGCACTTGATGAATGTGTGCCGGCGCAACGAATAGCGGTTCTTAGGTCATTAGGCGAGATTCTGCAGGGGTCTCCGGAAACTCGCTTATTTATGACGGGAAGGCCACAGGTGCGGAGTGAGGTGGAGAGGGAGTTGGGTGGCGCGGCAAAGTTTGTATTTATACAGGCTACGGAAGATGGGGTCCTTACATTTCTGCGCGAGAAACTGAGGTGGGACACGATCCCAGATATGATGAGCAGCACATTAGAGGAGGATATAATGAAGAGCATTCCTGCAATAAGTTCGGAAACGTATGTAGCAACGAGGTCGAGGGAAAAGCTACCCCGAGCTGATGGCTGACATATTGGAGCCTAGATTCCTGCTGGCATCTCTCCACATCGGGGCAATCCTGCGAGGTACCACCGTTGCTCAGCGAAGGAAATCACTCAAGTCAATTGGGGATGGGGCAGGGTTAGAGGGCGTATACGGTGCGACGTTAGAGCGGATAAAAGCTCAGGACAAGGAAAGGGTGAAGCTTGCGATGGCTACTCTCACATGGGTCTGTCATTCTGAACGACCATTACAGGTGGACGAGCTATGCCATGCGCTGGCAGTGGAGGTAGGGGGAGCTGGTTTCGATCCGGAAAATGCTCCTTCGATAGGCCAATTGCTAGACTACTGCCAAGGCCTGATCACAGTCGACGCGGAGGCTTCGACAGTGCGGTTGATCCACTATACGGTCCAAGAGTACCTTTGTAGTCATCCAGGTCTCTTCCGTCAACCTCACTCGACACTTTCAGAAACCTGCTTAACCTATCTAAACTCACGACAAGTGAACAACCTCACACCACACTCTTTCCCACCCTTTCAACCCATGCCATTCCTCAAATATTGTGCGAGGTATTGGGGAACACATGCGAACAAGGATCTCTCGAAAAATGTGAGGGCTCTTGCGCTGGAGCTCTTGGATGAGTACGAAGACCACATATCTGCTGTAACACTTCTGGACCAGATACCGTATTACAGAGATATCGGGGCCATCACCCCTTCACCGCTCTTCTCTGGACTACACTGTGCATCATTCTTCGGGATTGTTGAACTTGTGACTGTGTTGATAAATGGAGGAGGTTACAATGTCAATCAACAAGATAGTGGGGGTAGAACACCACTCGCATGGGCGGCGAGAAATGGCCACGGAGGAGTGGTCAAATTATTACTGGAACGGGGAAATGTCGACCCCAATTGCCCAGATAAGAATGACCGAACACCGCTCGGATGTACTGCTCTTGAGGGACACGAAGGAGTGGTCAAGTTATTGCTGGAGCGGGAAAATGTGGACCCCAATCGTCCAGATAGGCTTGGTAATGGGCCACTCGGATGGGCTGCTATCTGTGGACGGGAGGGGGTGGTGAAAATACTGCTGGAGCGTCAAGATGTCGACCCGAACCGCCCAAATAATTATGATCGAACACCACTCGGGTGTGCTGCTGTTGGGGGACATGAAGAGGTGGTCAAGCTGTTGCTGGGAAAGGAAAATATTGACCCCAATCGCCCGGATGGGCATGGTCGAACACCACTCGGGTGTGCTGCTATTGAGGGACATGAAGGAGTGGTCGAGTTATTACTGGGACGGGGAGATATTGACCCCAATCGCCCCGATAAGTATGACCAAACACCACTCGGATATGCTGCTATCAATGGACGCGAAGGAGCCGTCAGGCTATTGCTGGCACAGGAAAATGTCGACTCCAATCGCCCAGATCTGAATGACCGAACACCACTCGGATGTGCTGCTATTGAGGGACATGAAGGAGTGGTCCAGTTATTACTGGGACGGGGAGATATTGACCCCAATCGCCCCGATAAGTATGAACTAACACCACTCGGATATGCTGCTATTGAGGGACATGAAGGAGTGGTCCAGTTATTACTGGGACGGGGAGATATTGACCCCAATCGCCCCGATAAGTATGATCGAACACCACTCGGATATGCTGCTATCACTGGACGCGAAGGAGTCGTCAGGCTGTTGCTGGCGCGGGGGGATGTCAACCCCAATCGCCCAGATGTGAATGATCGAACACCACTCGGATGTGCTGCTATTGAGGGACACGAAGGAGTGGTTAAGTTATTGCTGGAGCGGGAGGGTGTCGACCCCAATCACCCAGATGAAGATGACCGAACACCACTCGGATGTGCTGCTATCAAAGGACACGAAGGAGTGGTCAGGTTATTGCTGGAGCAGGAAAATATCGACCCCAATCGTCCGGATATGAATGGTAATGGACCACTTGGCTGCGCTGCTATCTGCGGACACCAGGGAGTGGTGACGATGCTACTAGAACAGCAAGATGTGGATCCCAATCGGCCTAATAAGAATGACCGAACACCACTCGGATGCACCGCTATTGAGGGACACGAAGGAGTGGTCAGGTTGCTGCTCGAGCGGAAAAATGTCGACCCCAATCATCCAGATGTGAACGATCGAACACCACTCGGGTCGGCAGCTATAAAGGGACACGAAGGAGTAGTCAGGTTATTGCTAGAGCGGGAAAATGTCGACCTCAATCACCCAGATTTGAATGACCGAACACCACTCGGATGTGCTGTTGTTGAAGGTCACGAAGGAGTGGTCAAATTATTGCTGGAGCGCGAAAATGTCGACCCCAATCGCCTAGATGTGAACAATCGAACACCACTCGGATGTGCTGCTGTTGAGGGACACGAACGAATTGTCAAATTATTGCTGGAGCGAGAGAATGTCGACCCCAATCACCCAGATGTGAATGATCGAACACCACTCGGATGTGCTGCTGTCAAGGGACACGAAGGAGTGGTCAAGTTATTGCTAGAGCAGGAAAAGGTCGACCCTAATTGGCCGGATAGGGGTGGTAATGGACCACTTGGGTGCGCTGCTATTGAGGGACATGTAGGAGTGGTCCAGTTATTGCTGGGGCGGGGAGATGTTGACCCCAATCGACCTAATAGGAATGATCGAACACCACTCGGATGCGCCGCTGTTGAGGGACACGAAGGAGTGGTCATGCTACTCCTCGAGCGGAAAAATGTTGACCCCGGTCGCCAGGATGTGGGCGGTCGGACACCACTCGGGTTAGCGGCTATAACTGGACACGAAGGAGTAGTCAGGTTATTGCTGGAGCGAGAAAATGTCGACCCCAATCACGCGGATTTGAACGATCGAACACCACTCGGATGTGCTGCTGTCAAGGGACACGAAGGTGTGGTCAAATTATTGCTTGAGCGGGAAAACGTCGACCCTAATCGCCCAGATATGAGTGGTAATGGGCCACTTGGGTGGGCTGCTATCGGGGGACACGAGGGAGTTGTGAAGATACTGTTGGAACTGAAAGATGTCGACCCCAATCGGCCGGATGGAGATGGTAATGGACCACTTGGCTGCGCTGCTATCTGCGGACACGAGGGAGTGGTGAAGATGCTACTAGAACGGCAAGATGTGGACCCCAATCGGCCTAATAAGGATGGCCGAACACCACTCGGATGCGCCGCTATTGAGGGACACGAAGGAGTGGTCGGGTTATTGCTGGAGCGGAAAAATGTCGACCCCAATCATCCAGATGTGAACGATCGAACACCACTCGGATGTGCTGCCATTGAGGGACACGTAGGAGTGGTCCAGTTATTGCTGGGACGGGGGGGTGTTGACCCCAATCGCCCCGATAAGAATGACGTAACACCGCTCGCGTCGGCGGCTATGGAGGGACACCCGGGTGTGGTCAAGATATTGCTAGAACGAGAAGATGTCGACCCCAACCGCCCGGATAATTATGATATAACACCGCTCGGGTATGCTGCTATCCGTGGATATGAAGGAGTGGCTAAGCTTTTGCTCGAGCGGGAAAGCGTCGACCCTAATCACCAAGATAAGAATGATCGGACACCACTCGGGTGGGCTGCTATCCATGGACACGAAGGAGTGGTTGGGTTATTGCTGGAACGGGAAAATGTGGACTCCGTTCACACAGATAAGTATGATCGAACCCCACTCGGGTGGGCTGCTATCCACGGACACGAAGGAGTGGTTGGGTTATTGTTGGCAAGGGGGAATGTCGACCACAGCTGCCTAGACACGCACAGTGGCACACCGCTCTTTTATCCTGGTAATCAAGGGCGTGGACTCGTGCGGCTACTGCAAGCCCGGAAACTTGCTGCAACCCCCGATGCTGGTGCTAGGAAAGATGGGTTGTGGGATGCGTGGAAGAGTCTCGCTCCTTTTTTTGGGGCAAAATAAACCTAATTCCTTTGTTAATCTATCTTAAAATAATATTATTCCTGTGCGAGAGCAGCGCTAGTAATTTTGGTGGTTTCAACTTGAACGACTTCGATTGCATGACATTAATCAAAGGGTAAGACCTAAGTCGATAGCTGATCGTATAGAGAATGTTAGTAACCTCACCGTTTCCTGGAGGGAGCTTGTTTCCTGTCTTCGGTTCATAATGCATCACCAGGTCGCGCTTGTGCACTCCTCCAAACATGGGGTGCATAACGCCATCCGACCTGTGCGGGGCAGCCGACGAATAATTTCGACCCAACCAAAGCCGCCCCCTTGCCTTAAGGAATTCAGCCCAATATAAAGAAACCAGATGGCGAGGTATGTGACAGGAACCTTGTTGTGGACAAGGGAAGCTAACATCCAGTTGTGCGTGCATTATTTCTCATCGAGTGAGATATTGTGAAGCCGCCAGCTTGGATCAGGGTGGTTGGGAGAAGCGTGTAACCGGTTTTGGGGGCGGCACTTTTGAGTATCGTGGTGTGTGGAAGCCAATGCTGTATGTGTAGTTCCACCTGCCCCGGGATGTCATGCTGGCTGTGCTAGCTTCAAACTTTGGTTCATGGTAGTCTCGTGTTTTAGTGAAACTGACAAATCTGAAGGTCTGGAGCATAGTTTGGAGTTTGGAGGGGATGTGGGAAGTTAGAACAAGGCACCCGGAATCGGAAGGAAAACTAAGGTCTGTAGCTAGTTGGTCGGTAAAGAGGGACCTGGGTAATTGGGAATGGATCGGTGGATTTAGGATGTGGTCATTTATTTTAGATTTGTATATTGAACCTTTGAAAGATCAGTACAAGTGATAGCTTAGTATTAGTGGCTTGGGTATATTATGGTGATGCGCAATTTTCTCACTGCATCTCACCTCCTAGCGGTGTTTAGTGTTCCCAACCGTCCCGTCCGGACTGTAGGGCCCTGGCGTCCAATAGTCCCGTCCGTCCCGGGCGGGGTTGGTATGGACGGCCGGGCAAGGCGTCCGTCCTCGATATTAACTGCAGGGCTGTAGGTTGACGGCTGGGCCCTGCAGTCTTTCTGGAAATGGTAAGTTCCGGTAGGGCCTGGCCGCCTTTGGAATTGACAGGCGTCATCTGCAGGGCCCGGCCGTCCTGAGTCAGGACGGGCGTCACCTGTAGGTATTTCATAAAAATACCGTAAAAATACTTTCGATTCGCTATCTCCGTCAGCTTATAATAGGTTTAGTTTGACAGGTTAATAGAATTGCGTGTGTCAGTTAATGAGATTTAATAACGTCCTGATGGCTGATCTTATCCTGCATAGGAAAGCACTAACCCTTTTGAAGACTTCTAGGCAGTAGATTCGGAGATAGCAAACGACAGGAGTTCCCACGGCATTCATAATGTGTGATTGCTCTATCCGCTTAGCTGTTGCTTCATACATTTGATAAGAGAAGAAAATATGCTTGGGGATTTGGAGGACAGAGCGGTAATATTAGGCGGGAAATTAGGGCAGGTTCCGGTTGCCCAGAACTGGGATCGGATATGAGTGCACAGCTTGGTTGATTGATGAGAAAATTTGATACCTGATACCCAAATATGATGATAGCGTTGTAATAAAGATGTTTCGTTTCTTCAAGCACAGACTCTCGGTTCGGAAATTTAAAAATAGCAGTTCAACTGAGACACCTGTACGGCTCGGCCGTCCGTCCCGGGCATGGGTTAGGACGGACTACAATTTGGCATCCGTCTCGTCCAAGGGCTGCAAATTTGGCGTCCGTCCAGTCCTAGGCAAAAGACGGACGGACTGGACGCTTGGGAACACTGGCGGTGTTGCCAACGGTCAAGTCCGCCCGTTTTAGAGGTAGGACGGGACTGATTATGGGCCTTATTCAGTTATTTCTTTCGCGCAAGCTCGGGCCCAGCGCCCAGCACCCGGCGATCAAAGACACGGATGGGCTGTATACCCTGACATCCAATACATGGGAAACTCCGACAATTATCCCCCGCCCCTCATGCTCAGCCCCGCCGTCTTTTATTTCATGCGACTACAGCATCTCGTAGTGGCAATCGACTTCATTTATCCATTACTCATAAACTCGGTTGGCATGAGCAGCCCATAGCAGTGGATGTTTCACCGTGCTATAGGGTTAGGGATATAGTGTCCCAGTAATGCTCCTTTGGATTGTGGAGTTCACCTAAACTTATTTTTAATACGGGCAGCAGATAAAGATTAAAGGTCGGTTTTCGAGTAGAAAGAATATACACAAATTAGGCCCTGAGGTTCCTCTCCGGGTCGTTTGTGGACCAGATTTCAGAGTACACAAGGGCGAGAGGCGAAATCACCAAATATCACTCACCCTACTTCGGTAGCCACTGTTCGTATATGATTTCTTGGTCCTCTCAAATATGGTTTCTTTCTCCTCTCAAATTCTTCTTCTACGTCTTTGTATTCTTCTCAAGCAAGGTACAAGTCCGGACATCGTTTTA
>Ga0307509_10000720_pt1 | contig 56621 bp, 67 predicted proteins | sample 10_EM_MG_FD_202245 | JGI IMG/M metagenome (GOLD analysis project Ga0307509, IMG submission 202245) | Populus trichocarpa ectomycorrhiza microbial communities from riparian zone in the Pacific Northwest, United States - 10_EM | ecosystem: Host-associated > Plants > Roots > Unclassified | place...
AACTGACTGCATAGCGTGAAACATAATTATGACTCACGATCGTGAGTCATAGAAACATAAACATACCTTATGACTAATAACTATTAGTCATGTGAAATCTGCCTTGCTTAGTCACGATTTGTGACACATCCGGAGTAGTAGCACCTTTTTTTTAAATTATCTCTTCTGTGCGCGGGTCATATACCACTGATCATCCACCCTTGTAGTTTATGGATCTGGTGATTCTACTCTATAGCCTGTTTATTCATCGCTAGATTTAATACTACTATACTAGCACTAGGTTCCTCCCTGAATCAATCCCCGACGCAAAATAGCGTCACAGATGCCTTCTGCTGTCCGGATCCCTTAATATACCTTGTTAAATGTTCTCAAATCGATACAGCTATTGACAATCCAGCGCCGATCCCCCTCTGGGATAAGGTGCGCCAGGCCGAGAATTGTCCCTATGTCAACTACAGTAAACCCCCGAGCATCCTCCTTCATTTGGATGGTAACAAGGCTATGTTTGTCAGCTATCCGCCCTGAGTTGACTGTGCTCACAAACTGAACCCCAGCGAGGCGGCGCACTCGATCCTCGCATCTGTAGTCTCTGATTTGGAAGAGTCGAACGAGCTTGCCTGGAAGACGTCCCCGCAGCGCACCATACATGTCTTCCGATCCGGCCCGCACCCAAACCCAATCATTGTGACCCCCCTGGTTCCAAAGGTTGAGAGCCCCGTGCATCATGCACGGTGGATGTCGTCTATTTCCGTTTCTTTGAACGCAAGAACTGGAATTTCTAGTTGTCTCAGTAGCTCCACTGGAAGAAATTCGAGTATCTCAGGGTCCTCCGGAAGACGGCGCTCTGGCGGCCGATTATGCCGACTATATCGGATCAATCCCAGGACATATAATTGAAATGGAAACTCCCAAAACCCGACCAAAATCGGCCATGTTGGAAACATCGTCCCGGCGTCCCTTCACCATCCTCCTACGAATGTCAGGCGCTTTTGGGGTGCTAGTTGTGTCCAACTGTTCCACCACGTTGGGAGAGAGATCTGCACCGCAACGTCACAGAGATTCCAGATTCAATAGTGTCATTCGGATGCCATGCTGTCCACTATAGCTCTGCACAATTTGCCGTGAGGCATCGTTTTTATTCGATTGCCGCCATCCAGCCTTGATTTTGGTCTTATGCGCTAGCTCGCCGAACTCGGTTGAATACATCGGAATATTGCCAACCTGGCGTATATGATCACAAAAGTGACTGAGCAAATGCATCTTGATGAAGCTGAAATCCGATTCACAAAAGATCAAGTCCATACGTAGCTCGGTTTCTTCTTGCCTTTCTGCGTCGCCCATCCGGCGCCGTTTCGAATGTGCGATGCACTCCCTTGTCTTAGGCCTATCATGTTGCAGCTCCCTTCGTTGCTCATCGATCTTTGCGCGTATGTATTTAGTTACTCGAAACTCTAAATAGATATTCTTCATCTTGTGAAACGTGTGCAGATAGTCTTCCATATAGGGGATTGTTTCTGCTGTGTGGCTTCGGTATTGCGCCTTCAGATTGAAATCGACCAGCGCCCTGACACATCTGAGAGCATGCTTGAACGGTATGAGTTGGGCCCTCCCAGGCTGACGCATTGCCATAGCCAGACCGCCTAGAACACACCGCCCAAGGTTTCCCATGTCTTTCCCTTGCCACTGCGTAACCTCGCGCTAGGCTTTTTTGGATAAAAGGAATCCTGGGTAAGGCGGTAATGCCTTCAAAACTTGGTCAAATGCCTCAAGTTGTCCGTGCTTTTTCAGAAAGCCCTGGATCCAGTCCATCATGTGCTTTAATAACCCAAGATAAACTGGATGGAGCATGTCTGGTTTGTGTAAATCTGACGGCGAAACCCGGTTGAGCCCGTAAAAATCATTTTCACCTAATCTGATACCATGACTCTCAGGCGTCATATCGGCGTTGTCGGTTTCACCGATACAATTTTCATAGTCGTAATGGTGATATATTGCGTAATCTCTAACTGGATAGACTTTCATGTTGGTGCCTAATTCGCCCACAGGCACCTCGCATCTAGGACAGACGTTGGATTTTATTCCATGCAATGCAACGTTTTCCTTGTGGTCCGCAATCCACGCGGTCAAGATTGGGAAGCACCTCTGAACCTTCCCATCGGCGCAGTCAATTGGTACACCGTCATGCGCCGGATCTTGTAGAGGTGCAAAGATGAGTTCGACTACGTCCCGTAGGGTGTCAGCCTTGATTTGTCTCTGGTGTTGATCTGCTTCGGAGGACTTTGATAGTTTTGGGGGAATGGGCACTAATGCAAGAAGCAGATCTGCCATGGATGTAGGGCTGTTACGCCGGCCGGACGGAAGATTTCCAAGCGTGATATAGACAGGCAATGCTTTCTTGTCGCCGGAGAAGTTTGTGACATATGTCTGATCAGTCATCCATATGATTGGAACAAGCGTCGCACTTGGCGGAAGTGTCTCCTAGTTTTAGTAAGCAATTGTTTACTTTAAAAATGGTTATGAGGCTGTACTTAAAGATCCCACCACCAGTCTGCCGTGTGCATTTCTGCGTATATCCGTTTTCCATTGGTGTTCTATTCCCTGCGCAGCACTTAGACGAAGTCATCTCTGTAGGCGATCTGGCACAGGAGATATCTGACGCAATCTAGAATGTTGCGATAGAAGAATGGCAATGTTCTATTGCCATCATCAACCTGTCCTTCGTTCCATTGAAGATATGCACTGTGAGGATCCAATGCCTGGAGGAGGTTCTCAAGCGTATGCATGGAACTATACCCGGGCAATGAAGCATTACCGAGACCATTCGAGAAGTATTCATTCATTCGTTACTTAGGTACTTTACCCTCAATGAACCAAGACGCTAGCTTGAAACCGTGCGCACTACTACATGGGGACCATGGGTGCTGACACAGATTACTTTGGTCTTGCTCAAAACCCTTGACATCTCCTATAGATTCGGCGGCCCCTTCATAAAGCATCTGTGAACTGGGTAATGGACTCACAGTTTCCTTGAGTATCTCTGTATCAGACTCGTGACTGATGTCATGGAATGCGCCGTCCGCATGTCCTGTGGGATCTGGATCTGATTCATAGTCGGAATCCAGGCGGAGATGCCCCTCGTGGGGCAATAGGTTGCTTCCTTTGTTATTGTTAGTAGTCGGTGAGGATGCATATTTTATTGTAGACACTAAGACGATATCCAAATTTGTGTGCGCATATCGCAGGTGCTTCTCATATGCACCAGACCAGCTGTATTTCCGTCGGCAGAATGGACATTTGTTAGGCATGGGGCGAGATTTCTCAGATTATCTGGGCCTTGTCTAGTTTCCAGTCTAAGGCTATCGGGGTGATGTCAACAACGCGTGTGGCTCGCATGTAGGGTCAAGCGGCCCGAATGATCTAAACTGGATCAAGTATTTTGAATTGCTTAGTGTAAAGGTCACGTGGCGCAGCCTTGGATTGTCTGTTTCAGGATCTTGATAATAGACCGAGAATATTTCCTGTTTGAACGCAAGAGTCTTTATTCAGTTTCATTTGTTCAAGTTGAATCAGATTATGGGGGTGCCCTGTGGTAGAGCGTCAGATCCCGGTTCCCTGATAAATTGTTAAAAATACTTGAATCTTTCAACCGGCCTAAAAGAACATAGTGTTTTATATATAATGGGCACAAATCAACACAGGAGGACCTCATACCAAGAATCATCTGCCATTCAGAACTTCCACAAGATCCACCAGACGCACATCTCTAGCCTCTCATATTTATCAAATCAATATACTCGAAAACATATTCGATACGGCGCAGAATATCAACCTCATTCAATACACACTGATGCCACACGGCGGGCCGCAGCTGGCACCAGCAGGTCAGATATATCAGCTTCCTGCAAATTGTCTCATTGGAGAAATCTCATTTCGACGCTCGGACAAAAGACAAATCACTGAGCACAAGAGGGCAATGGGCTTTGCGGTTAGTCTCCAAGGTGACGCCATTTACGGTGCATGGCGGGACACTGTTAAGGATCAAATGTTAGCCCGGGGTTATCAGACGGATCTTCACCACTTCCCTGACGCAGAATTCCTGCCAATTGTTGCCGGCTTCCGGCAATTGAGACCCGCCTGCGATGAACTGGCCACTGCATGTGCAGCAAACGACATACCTGGTATGTAGGAGGTGGACGAGGCAGTGGTCCAACTGGTTAAGGACGATGGAAAGAAGTTGACTAATACAATCAACTTGAAAAATAAGCCGTTTCCGCAGGTGCCGGGAGCCCCTCCGGCGTAGGTGATCGCCCCGAACATATTACTCCCTGCGAATGCCCCACATGGGAGCCAGTGGGGTCTTGCAACAGCTGCACAGAATGCAGGCACTAGCGCCCCAAATGCTCCCACAGCCAATGCACCCGGGCCAGCTCAATTCCAACCTGCCCAGGCTGCTGGTCCATACCAAATCCCTCCTCCTCCGCCGAATCCCCAAGGGCCAATACAACTTCCTTTGCCAGCGTCTGGAAATCCTGGTCCGTCAGGAAGCGCTGGACAGAATATGCCTCCCCCGGGGATGCGCCCTCTCAAATTGCGGTTGTGCTCGTATGCTAGCAGACTCAAAATATCAGGTGCGGCATCGGCGAATAACCCACAACAAATGTTTCCTCAGGTCGTGGGGAATAACCAGCCACTAGACAATCCTCCTCAGACAGCCGCTGGTGCAAACCAAATCCAGGCTCCCCCGCCGAATCCCCAAGGGCCAAACCAACCTCCCTTGAAAGCGTCTGCAAATGCTGGTCTGTGAGGAAACCAAATCCAGTCTCTCCTGCCATATCCCCAAGTGCCAAACCAACCTCCCTGGACAGTGTCTGCAAATGCTGATCCATCAGAAAACCAAATCCAGGCTCTCCCGCTGAATCCCCAAGGGCCAAGCCAACTTCCCTCGACAGTGTCTGCAAATGCTAGTCCGTCAGCAAACCAAATCCATCCTCTCCCGGCAAATCCCCAAGGGGCACACCAACCTCCCTCTATGGTGTCTGCCGGTCCAGGTCCATCAGCATGCGCAACGCAGAATAATGCTCTCCCGGTGATTGCGCCTGCAATATTAAGATTGCGCTCGTCAGGAGTCTGAATGCACAAAATTGGTGCTCCCCTTGTGAATAACCCTCCGCAAATCCAACCAGCTGCCCCCTTAACTATCCTTGCGACGCCTGCGCAGGCCAATTATAACGCCCAGATAATTCGCCATGCGCTAGATCAGCCTAATGTCAGGCAAAACGCGCCAAATCTATGTGATGTAAGGCAAATAAGTGAGTGTTTTTCGAAATTACCCCAATGATTTGTGTGGTGACTTACTAACAATGGAGATACAAACTGGAGAGCTCTACTTGATCGCCCACGGGCCCTGCGCATTGTTTGGCAAAGACATCCGGTTGATAGCGACGCACCGCGACCCAATTATCGCATCCTTTATTGGTGCTGGCCTCCTGTCAATAGTGTGGATTTTGCAGAGTTAAATTCATATGACATTGGGGGCTTGTCATCGTCAATTTTAAGATGTGTACCCTCGGACAGCATTCGCTACATATTCGGCGCCACAGGCGAAGGCCGGCACGAGCCTTGTGAAGACCCTACACACGCATTACATTATTCAAATTATATTTTCATCCAGAGTGATGAGGACGTACTTACCTGGCTCATGTCGAATCAACCGAATGAGGACCCGCTTGATGTGCTCGTTTCTTGTCATCGCCCATCAACGCCAGCTAGACCAGCTACACCACCGGAGCTGAGACACAGATACCTCGCACCAAATGCTGTCTCTGATTGGGCAAACGCCTTAGCCAGACGTAATGTCAACCCGGGAGCTGAACCGAAGGGCAAAGCTATTGCCATGAACAGTACTAAGGCCAGTGGATCACAAAACCTACAAGATTCTCCCCTTTTTGTTCCGGGATGGTCCAGCTCATCATCAGATGTATCAGACGACTTTGATTCGCACCCTAGTAGGGTTGTTAGTAGTACATCTCCTGTTGACTAGGGCGGCGATTCCACAGGATGTCGGATACCTCTCTCAATTAAACCGCAGGGAATGCTGAACACACATTGCATCATGAAACAGCTATGGAGTCCCATGCATGAAGATAAGGCACGGAAGCGTAAGGCGCAGTTTGACGTAGATAATTCGGATGAGCGCAGGTCCAAAAAGCAGTGTCTTGTTGCTTCTGCTAAAGAATTTTTGAAAGAGGACCTGCTTAAGAAGCGCCGAATGGTTTTCGAAGATGATAGTAGGGACAAGCTTCAGGTTAAGAGACTATGTTTGCCCCCAAGAGTGCAATCCATATTATGGCCCGTAGATTGAGGCTGCGTCTACAGAGACGCCGAGTGTATTAGCATTTGATATTGATAGTTTTAATAGAGTATCATAATTAGACTTAGAATAGATTCAATTTCTCATAGCACGTCAATCAAATCGGAGGTATTCATCTTCATCAGCTGAAAGTCGTGATACTCTGGGGTTGTGTTCGGTGTGTGATGCGCAGCAGGGTTGGGTTGACGTTTTATTCCCAGCCTTAGCCCTTTGTGGACGCCAAGGGACCCCAAGATGCATCACATTACGCGACGTCTCGTGGCGTCAAACTCAGATGAGGCTTAAAAAGGTGTTTGACGACACGCGATGGGAGAATAAGCCATCGATCTATTCTCTACGTTTGGTATATGCTCCCTTTGCAATTCGTTCTTCTATCGACGATCATTGTCAGTCACGCCTGTGATACTTTACAACGAAAGTGTCTTCTACACCCAACCCTACCCCAGGCACCTACAGTACACGCCGGACCTTAAGGGCGACAAACAAGGAAGAGCAAGAGCAGACCCAACACTCTTGCTCTTGACGCCTATCAGAGGTCCTCTCATACACCACATCCACATCTTCCAATAGCCTCCAGACACACCACACTTACCATTGCGCTTTTCGAAAGCGCCCGGACGGCCTTCGTCGGGAGAGATATTTACGTCAACTACAATCCATACCCTCTAAGCCTTACTTGACGTCATATCAATAGCCTTAGTTGGCCAACCATTTTGTTTGCCCTGGCGGCTTGATCCAATTCATTGATCCACGCACAAATGGCGCCCCCAGGCAGAGCGAGACGTCAATTACACAAGGCAAAGTAAGCAAACATCCACACCTAACTGTAGAGATCAACGTTAACTCTCTGCTTCTCAGACGTCCCGCGGATCAGCCTCGCACGCCAGAAGTTCAGAGCGGAATACGAAGAAGGACTCTCACACGTTCGGCCGGCCGTCGCCCCGCGGAAGACGCATTGTGAGCAATCATTGTCCCGCCTGCCGTGCATGAATAGAATAGCGAACCGACAAATCTTTCATTTTTTCAAATGAACAGAGAACCGTAGCCTGTTAAGCGCGCACACTTCCAGCCAGCCGTCGGGGATTCGGGGTATTTAGATCCAAAGTATCAAGTAGTCTGAATTGGTTATACTCACTGTCTAACTCAAACCAGGACTGTATATGGCGACATTGCGTATGCGAAATCGTGGTGTGGATTCAAGCATCCGCCTGGCGTATCTTCCGTCTATGCAACATGGCGTGAGCAATTCAAGGCCTATATTATCGCTCGCCTTCTGGACCCCGGTCGCCTAACTGAATCGCAAGTTGACTCAATTGTTTCGTTTGCTCGCAGCCTTTCACCAGTAAAGGAGCGTATTGAGCTCATCAAAAGCCAGCACCACCCGGATGATGTTGAAGAGTTCATCCGTCATCTGAAAATTCTGGTCAAAGATTCGGCCAAGAAACTGCAGACGTCGAATGAGCGCCAAAAAGCTGGGCGGGATCTTCGTGGCGATGTTGCGGAACCTCCAGGTAAGTATTACCAATATTTATTCCGTTAGCCCTTGACTGACAGCAGATCCCAGTGCCTTACTCGGATTGGCACTCCCCATTTTCCCCGCGTGCTTTGAGAATGCATATTATTCGAAGGACTTGTGCGCTGCCTACCATGCATCCGTTCCTCGGCCACCCATGGTTTTTAAAAGACTCCGACAGTGGAATCGCCTGGGGGGTTCTGACTACACCGAGCATCATGGATTTGGTCCCGGTAGTAAGAGCGCAAGACGTGGAAGAGGAAATTCAATGCCCCCGCTATCTAATTGGTGTGACAGGAGAAGGTGCCGTCATGCTACGTCAGAAGCCAGATGATCCACTCCCCGAACGCCAGCTCATATTTCTCAATAGAAATGACGACATTCGTGCGTGGTTCCTCACTAACAAAGGCCACGATCCCATGGACCTAATGGTTCTCAAGTCACGTCGTGAAGATGGAGAGGACCTGGACGAAACCCCCGAGCCTGACAATAGGAGGTATCTATTATTTGACCGCGACATCCGGGATAAGTCGGCCGGCGGAGAAGACTCTGTGAGGAAAATGCGGGATGAAGAGTCTGTTGACGACGAGGAATGGCTAGAGGCTGAGCCAGAGGGGGAAACTCAGGCGCATCATGGCGCTGGGGTGATCTATGTTGACAACTGTGATGTAAGTAGCTAATCCGCAGCATCATTCATCTATCATTATCCTTCACATTAAAATGGAATAGCGAATTACAGAAGGATCTCCAGGCACTGGGAGATCCGGACCCCTCAACACGCCGGCAGCATATTCCATCCCAAATCGGGGTGCCGATGGGCTCTAATCCAATTGCGACGGCGTCGAGGTTGCACTCCTCAGGCTGTTCTGTGCCTTCTGAGTTGGAGAAACATCGAGCGCTTTGCGAAATGGTGAAGGAGCACCCGTGGATGCTTGATTGGCTGACAAACTCAGAAGCTGTATCTGGGAGGCATCAAGGACACGATGGCGCCGAGAACACACCTCCTGCCAGTCTATCTATGATTTGCGACGCACTTCCACTCTCGCCTCCCGCAGCTCCACATGCTGGGCTCGATCTCACGACTCCGGAGAGACCAATAGAACATCCCTCTCCCCCACCTTAACACCCGCCAGCCACAATCAATGAGTCCCCAACCCAGCCACCAGCTCCAGTGACACACCCGGCACGCGGATCTCAAAACCGTAGTTCTCTGCTAGCCCCAAACAACACCCTATCTACTCCTCAGGTGCGCTGTTCAGCAAGACGCAGCACAGGCAGCAAATAAAACTAGATTCACTACTTTTTTGAGTAACTTTTTTTTGATTTTTACCCAAACAACCTTACCGTTTACTAGATGTTGTTTTCCCTTTGTTGTCATTGAATTTCTTTTCTGCTTCTTCTGCATAGCTAGTATCTGATAGAACACAATTAATGATACCTGTGCGCGCCCTTGCATCAGCTTCTTGACCTTACTTCCCCTTGAGCTAACGTCGAATATGTTTTTCCCGATTGGGCACGCCTCGCATAGTCTGTCCATAAGGCGGCAGCCGATGGCCAATAGAACGCGACAATTAGGGAGGGTGCATGACGTGAAAACTGATATCAGGAAGTTCAATGGTGTTGAATCAACGTCCGGAGATTAAGATGGATAAATCTAAACTGCTTTTAGTGTGGCGTGTGTCTTGCTAGAATTGGTGTCACTAAGCGATACACGTTGTGGCTAGTTTATGCTTAGGCTCAGAAATCGACGACGCCTACTACATTAGCGGCACCCGTATTCTGTCGAACTGGTTCATACCAGAGTCTAGACGAACATCATACATAAGCTCGTCCAGAGTTGTAACTTAATGATGAACAAGCAGAAAAACCCCTTTTTGCAGCCACATAGTCTTTTTCATTAACGAGTGATCCCATGTGATGCTCAACCCCCCCACCCGCCCCCAAAGTCCTAGCGTATAAGACCAGACGTGTCCTACTCAACAAAACAACACACTGTTCATCTTTACCACACAATATATTGCTTTTTCATACATCCTAATTCCTATCCTATACCTTTATCACACGTCCGGCATTCAAACATGCATAAACAACCACAAGCCAATTCAAGCAGCCAACCCACCGCACAGGTAGCCAATCAGAACCAACGTAGGCACGACGTTGTACCAGTTGATAAAGCAGCCAGATCAGGAATGCAGCGGACCGAATCAGGCAGCACTCACAGTGCAGATTTGGGGGCTTGGAAATCTTCCCCACCACGGATCATTAGACGTCTTCTGGCACGATCAGCCAAGCGCCCCCTAAGGGACACTTTACACACAGTGGTGTATAACGATCACAAGGCCGATCAGGATGAGGATGGAGAACAAACAACAGAAATCTTTCATCGCAGCGATGATAGCAGCGATGAGTACCAAAACTCCGACATATCTGATCAAACCGAATAGCACACAGAGCCAGACTCAGATGAGAATGATAATGCAGATGGCACTAGATCAATAACAAGTTATCAATCACGAGCCGGGGAGAAACGAACCAATAACAGGGTATCGACTGTCCGAACTTCGACCACCTCCGGATCGCAGGAAGCCGCAATCGTCAGGCGTACCCCTGCTGCACGAGAAAGTAGAATACGAAGTAGTGCATACACTCCACATATGATCTCGACATCCAGTATATCGCGTTATTTATCAATGGCTACACAAGGAGCCACAACGTTAGCAGTCCGACGCTCAAGTCCTCGGGGCGAACAGGGCATGCCGGGCCATGAGCACATATGGCCTGAGACTAACTGACGGCGCAATACAGGTATGGGAGCAGATGGAGCCGTCATAGCGCGGGCCATGGGACTTATTCTCCTATATACCCTTTTTGATGAACCACTCCCGGGACCAGATGCATTGACCACTCTGGTGCACCGTGTTTGGCTTCAGGTGCTCAATCACATATCCGATGCAGGGAATATAGAAGCATCTGAGCAAAGCGTAAAATTGGTGGGTAGACATCACCCAATTTTAGAAGAATCTTTTAGTGATCTCGACTAGTACTAACCTTTCCAGATACGCCAAAAACACTCGGGGGTAAGATGCCAGTTTGTCTACCACATAAAGCATGAGATCTTAAAATTGTACAATCTCCCAGAAGACCCAACGGCAATTGCGCGCCGGGTGGACTACCTGCTGGAAAAGGATAGATTTATGTGCTCCCCGAGAGGATATGAGGTGCGTTTTTGCTCTTATTAACGATGCGACCTATCCTCTTGCAACTAATCAGAGTGAACTTGACGCAGAAAATAACAAATCGATTCCTTGCGTACCAGATCCCCGAGGCCATATGGGGAAAGTACTTCGAGGGTAGGAGAATGCCTGGGATTATAGATCCGGCATTTCTTGGGTGCATCAACGGTACCATGATTTGCTTAACGTGTGTCATAATCTGCCATGCACTGCGAGCATGGCAGACAGGAGTATATAAGAATCAGGGCGGCCTCAAGCCTGAAGCCGCCGGAGGTGAGCCAGAACCCTGAGCTTTCTCTTTCCCAAGAAGACTAACCTCACAGCAACCATTTAAGATCTTTTTGCGTGCCAAAGGCAAACATGGACATCATGCCCCGATTCGGTTCAAACTCTGATTCTGGACAAAATTCCTGGAACCATCCGTGGAAAGATGGAGCGAGAGCATGGAGTCCGACAAGATCGCCGGGAAGGCTTCACGGACGATTGGGCTGCTGTGGCAGCAGAACTAGAGGGTCAAAGTTTGACCAACCTTCAGCGATGGACAGCGCCATAGAGTCAAACTCCAAATAACCTGCATCTTGGGCCTCTGCCAGAGAGCCAAAACAGTTCCCAGACGGCAGAAGCGTCTTTCGATTTCGGCGCTGCCTCAGCAGTGGGCCTTCTCAGATATCTAGATTCGGATCCTCTGAGTCCTGACTCTTCACCAGAGGAGACCGTGGGGCTAACGTTGGACGCCGCAGTGAGCCCAACTCCGTTGTGTCAGCTATCTCTGAGTCTTGAGATCTTGGAACCAGAACTCAAGGAAACTGTTCATAGTGACCGGGGAACGGAGGAGGAGGGAAATGGGGCAAGCGTATGAGAGGGTACATAGGAAATGGTGTGTTTGTAGAGTAAGATATAGTAATAATTATTTCGTATTCCTAAGAAGACAGAACCAACAGTGGAAATAGTAGAACTCATCGCCAGAGTGTGAGGTGCGAAAGAAAATGCATTCCGGAAGAGGTTGCGATATCATCAGAAGTAGTTTATCAGGCGCCAGAACACCATACCAGAGTCAGGATATCGCAGCGCAGAGAGTCTGAACATGTCATGTGTAAGAATCAGGGGACGCACCGTATTTGGAGTAAAATCTGGAAGAAGTCATCACGCATCTGGAGATGATCGACCAGGATCATGAGATCCTGACGCAGGACCACAGAGCAGAGATATCTGGATGGGACGTGGCCAGATGAAAGAAGCCCTGACTACGGGGGAGAGAGATCCGGCGTCAGGACGCAAGAGGACAATATCAGAAGACGTGGGAATTACGTAGGGGTTATCATGGGTCGCCAGGACGACAGCCCTGAGCACCAGGATGCTCAGGGTGAAGAGGTCGGTGCCCGGGTGTTGTCAGGATTCAGGGTGGAAACAAATGCGAATCAGGACGCAACGTCGGATCAACGTGGCGTCCTAATTCACGATTGACGTTCTGTGCATCAGATGCGTCAGATGCACAGGATGCATAGGACGCAAGCTAGTTTTTTTGCTGATGCCCTGAGGCTGATTCAGCCTCGGATAGTTCGTCATAACTAAAAACTCCCTAGCTTGGGCTCAGCCTTTTGGGTATTGCTACTTAAACTCCCCTGCTTGACCTTCTTCAGGGTATTTTCTTTTCGGTTTATCACTTTTTTTTTTTAGCGATTATTTGTTTAGGTTGGTGAGCAAGTGGGGCTACAAAGTTTGTTAGTACTTATGAATATTTTTCTTATAGGTTATAAGGAGGATTTTACTATACTTTTCTTTGTTAGTCATCATTGGTGATATGACAGGGTTCTGATGATCACGCTTGGAGAGATTTTGCATGTGTTGTTGGAGTTTTGTTATTTCTTTTGTTAGTTTTGGAATTAAGTTTTTTTATATGCCATAGCGCGAGCTGCATGCAGGATTTTGTACATAAATCAATAATCACATGATTCAAAAAAAAAAAAAAGAAAGAAAGAAAGAAGAAAAGGTACAAGAACTCGCATGCAGCGTTAGCTATAGCGTAAACAAAACATTAATCCCAACCAAACTCATAACAAAGGAAAATTTACACAAATATCTCCAAGTGCGTCAAGTACTCGACGCGCCAGCAGCATACAGTTAACCACAAGAAAAGTAAAAACATGATACTAGCTAAACAACTAACTTGCTACAGAAGAAAAATAGCCTAAAAACCAGCATGGTAGAAAACCTAAACGGGGCGAGGCGGAGGAGAGGAGAGGAGACCCCCGGGAGGGGGGAGGTAGGAGGGGAGGGAAAGACCATTGAGCACAGAGACGGCGGGAGTGAGGGGAACATATCCGGTGGGTAGTTCGTAGCGGTGGCCCGGATGTAGGCCCCACGGGAGGAGAGGAGGGAGACTGAGTGCCAGAGAGGGGCTTCTGGGCCAACAGAGGTCAACCCTTGGAGGTGGCGAGACTTCGGGGCAGCTTTCGCCGGGCAGCGTAGTATGGAGTAGCTGAAGGTTTCTTGTTCCTCAACACAAAGGGAGCAGAGTTGGGAGACGACAGGGGAAGACCAGGAGGGGTGGGCAGCAAGGTAGCTCTTCTTGGTCCTCATCTGATGAACGCGGCTAGCTATGAACTTCCCTAGGCCTATGAAAGGGTGGGGGGTGAGAGATAAAGGGAAGGTAGAGTATGGAGGGGGAGGGTGGTCCAGATGCCATCTGTCGAGCATGAGCAGGCAAGCTTTAGTCTTGAGGAAGGAGTAGGCGGCTTTCATGACACCCTCTGGTGGGAGTGGGGGGAGGTCCGGACGGAGAGAAGAATTTAAGACAGGGGCGAATGAGAGATCCTCAAGGAGAGGCAGAGTGTGGTGAGCCATGGCGTCGACAGGGAGGTGAGTCTTCACTGGGGGAGAGGGGCGTGGGGTCTTCCAATTGAGTGGTATAATAGTGGGGTCAAGCCGAGTGCAGAGGGGGCGATGGGAATCAGGTGCATGGAACTTGAAGCGGGAGGGAAAGGACCTGCACAGCCGAGCTGTTGCAGGGTTAATCTGAGAAGAGGAGCAAACCACCTGGAGGGCGGCCATTCGTCTCTTGCGGGGTAGTAGGACAGACAGGAGGGGTAGGCTGGCCTCGGCTGCCAGGATCAGAAGGTGCGTGGCCAGAAAACAATTTGAAACTCACTACAGTACTTGTCTCCAATGGACATCCATTTTGGAGAGCAGGCCTTTGGAGGGAATGAATAGGTCTGCACCATAGGAGAGGATTGGGTTGCGAGAAAACTCAGGAGGTATCCAAATATAGCGCGCGTTGCCAAGCAACTCAGGATGCACTGGACGCATGGGACGCAGGGGACGCCACTCAGGATGCACAGGACGCGTAGAATGCAGATTCAACCTCGCATGCATCAGGACGCAACCGCCCTGTATCTGACGTAGGGTAATTTTTTACTTATCTTACCTCCTGCATAGGTTTCAGTCTCTATAAGCATAATAAATTATAATAATATCATACTAATAATCTTTACACTGACAACCCTAACCCTGGTGACTCATATCATATTTTACATAGTTCTATGACTTATACTTGAGTTATACTCAAAATCAATTTTCTGACTTGTACAAGTCGCCCCACAACATACCTTAAACCTCTACTAACTTATATAACCAATTTGATGACCAAACTGCATCATATAAGCTTAACTCATGTCTCATAATATGAGTCAAGTGAGGTGTGCCTTGCTTACTCATATTTATGACAATCAACAATCTCTGTAGAATATTTTATGTAGAAAAAATCAAATCTTTGAAACATTCACTTTTTATCATCTAATAATACTCTGTCCTTCTAGATATCTGCTGAACTAATAACAATAACTGAAATCCTATTGGCTCTTGAGCTATTTCGTTTTAATGATTAAAGTTGCAAAATAGAACTCTGTAATATCCTATTTTTATATATATAATATGTGGATTATATAAGATTATTCTTATCTAATCACGGTAGTTTACTTCTTCTTTGAAACACACATGATAATAAAAATGTTTTAACCAAAAACATTTTAAGTGATGCTTCTGGCCCGCTTCTACTGACAACAAAACCGCATCCAACAATAGACTTGGGTCGGCTAACGTTACTCTAGGTCTCTAGTGTGCTAGTTGATACTGAAAAAATTGGGAAGTGCTTGCGTATTCTGGTTCTTCCCAATTTTTGCGGTATCTCCTCCACTGGGGAGCCAAACCAGTTTGTTTGGCAAATATTAAACCTATTTTTCTGCCACCACGGGCTTGAAGTACAAACTCTCTATTTCAAGTATAATACAAGTTCTCTATAATACACACAACAATGACCACAAGAAAAAGAGCAGGCTACGCCAGTCCCACACCCGCCAGGCTCCCTTTCGGATTTTTGTTCTCTTTTATTTCAACTCCAAGAATCGAAGGAGAGGAAGGCAAAAATAATCGACGGAAGGCACTACGAGAATCACGAAAAAGGCAAGGCGAGGGAGGGTAAAAAAATGCCCAAGGAAACGAGAAGGAAGCCTATCGAAGAAGTGAAACTCCAAACGCCCCCGCACTCGCGACTATCAATACAACACAACACGCCAGGCTTGAGCAATTCAAATGTAGGTGACCTTCATTCCCATTCCCACGGTACGAGTACTCTTGATCCAGGCAAGCATTAACAGCCTCCTAACCCTCTCCCTGACCCGACGCTTGCTGGTCATCCAGACTACCATGGCTAACATGATGACCGTTCGCAGCAGCGTGAACCTGCCGTGGGCTGTGTACATTTGTGACTGTAATCTGTTGAGGAGGGCGGTGGTAGTTGAGAATAGCGACGTGGTGTTCTTGTTCTTGGTGCCGCCCCGTGCGCTGATGGCGGCCGTAGTATCTTCATTTCGCACCCTTGCCTGCTTCTTTATTATCTTCTCTTCTGCGGGACTATCCCCGCGGACACTCCCAGCTTTGCTCCGCTTTATGCGACCTTGAACACTCTGTCTTCGGGGCATTGGGCGCGCGCTTGATGGGGAAGGTTCCTGCTTCTGCCGTTCTTGCTCGGCCTGCTTTTCTTTTTCCCATTCGGCTTCCTTTCGTGCCTCCAATTCCTGGCTGTAACGCTCGGCCTCTTCCTTGTCTTTCTGAAGTGCATCGAGAGTCGCTTTGAAAGCCTAGAGTAGATTAGCACTAATGATATGCTGGGGGGGTGATAAAGCCTGGTCGTACATCTTTCTGCTCTTCATCCAGATCAGGACTCATTTCGGTGAATTCCCTCGCGTATTCCCAATCACCCACTCGGGGAAGAACATGCAGGATGTAAAGTTCCATGAGCTTGACCCGTTGCGATATTGCTTTTGGATCATCGTCAGACCCAATCAGGTTAGGTGCGGCCGATAGATATGCTTCAATCTTCTTCTGCGTGACGGTTTGATCTTGCGAATGCGCTAGCAGCAACATGACTCTTGAAGATAAGGACTATTAGTACTTGTTGCGATGCAATAATATTGGCAAAATGTTTCGCGGGGCAAAGCATACAGTGTGTTGACAATATCCCCGTCGAGTCTCCCCTCTTCGCCATAGGTTTGGATCGCTTCGTTCCAGATCGCGCCACTCCTAACTCTAGAAACAATCCTTCGCCATTCTTGGGCTCCCCAGACTTTCTTGCCTTCCTCTGGGCCCATTTTAGTTGTGGCATCCAGAATAGCAAAATACAAACTCCATACTTTGATCCTGAGGGTACGAGAGCACCTGACTCTGGGAGAAACAGAGTCCGCAATGATAGGTTGCAAGGCACTCAAAGCGTCCGGTAGTCGTCGTGTCAGGAAGAGACTTGTTGCGGCCCGGTAGACGCGCGAGACAGTTGTTGGAGAGACCACCGGCTCGGGGGTCGATTCGGGAACATTGGGGACCATGCGTGGCTGCTGGTGCAGATGGTGACCGCTCATTCTGTTGTCACCGTTGATCGTCGAGCGGGGCGGCGGTGGGTAGGGGATAACTCGGAGCATCGCAGTACGGTACACTGTGGTCAAGAACGGGAGAATTTGATGGGCAGGCAGGGAGCCAAAGAGCGATTTATTCTTGTTGCGCGCAGATTTAGAGGGGAGCTGGGGGGGTGACGGAAGCCGAGGGAAATAGATCTGGCGGGAAAGTGCCTGTAAGAACACAAGAGCCGAAGGGGGGTTGGTGGAGGAGGGGAATGTGATGATCGAGTGATATCTATGGAAGGGTAAGGGAAATTATTCGTGGGGGGAGGAGAGGGCAAGGCTCGAGAGGGATAAGAATATCAGTGTACAGTAGGTATGATATGATAAAAGAATATACCGCTGCCCACTTCAAAGGTGAGGTTGCCTACTGGGGCTTAAGAACAGGCGGAATGAAGGGGTAGGGTGTTTGGGGATGAAGCATTACGATTGTTAGCGCAATACGAGAGGCGGGAGGCTTGAGGGATTCAAGAAAAGATGAGAGCACCATCCGGATTCGGATGAGGCCTGCTCTCTGGGTCTCGGGTCCTCTCCCCCTAATTATTACCGATTTCGAACAGGTTGTCAGTAGTTGTCCTTGCGTTGTTTCCAGCTTTTTTTTCCTCTTCACCGATTTGCCAAAGGAAATTGGCAACTTGGCCAAAGATGGAATACGAGCGGGCATGGGTTCATCTTCTGCTAGAGAAGTGATTCTAATTGCGAATTGTCCTGATATTGGTCTGCTATGAGATAACTGAACCCAGAAGTCCATTGATACCTGTGGTAATATTCACGAGTATTTTTGCTGTATTTGTTTTCCTTCTTGTTTCACTCGAGCAGAAGACTCAACATTACACCAAAACTTGCAACAGTATCAGTTAGAGCCATGCCAGCACAGACGAGTGAAGCCATACTAAGGCTTTGTATTTGCAGACTCAGTAGAGGGGATTGCATTTGATGCAAAAATCTCAGCCAGGACAATTTATCAAGCAAATGCAAATCTCAGAAAAGGCGGAAGTGTGATACTAGGGCCTCAAGGAGTAGGAAGGTTACCTGAATTAGATTATGATATGAGGCTGTAGAAGTTAAAACCCGACTATTGGCCTTTTTGGTTGTGAGTGGGAAAATGCATGGGAACCTGGGTAACTAAGGAGAAATGTTTTGAGATAACTCTACTTTTATGTAGACATGCCTTTAAATAACAACTAGACAGTTCAAAAAAAACTTTAATATAACTCCTAATATACTAAAATTTAATTACAGATGACAATTCCCAGTGTATGAAGTCAAAGGATGAAAAATAATGATTAAAATAGTTTAATCATTATTTTTGTCAGAAAGAGGGTGTAAAGTTGCTTGATCATATGAGAATAATCTTACATAATTCACCTATTTTATATGTTCAAATAGGATGTTAAAGTAGTAGTATTTTGCAACAATGATCTTCAAAGCTAAATAGCTCAACAACCAATAGCCTTTCAGCAATTATTATTAATTTAGCAGGTACCGAGAAAGGGAGAATGATTTTACATGTTAAAAAAACCATTTTTCAAAAATTTAGTTTTATCAATATAAAATGTGCTACAGAGGTCATCTATAAATAAATAATAGTTTCTAAGTTACTGAATACATTCTGGATAGGCTTAGCTATATGGCTAAGCCAAATTAAATGTTTTGTAGTTGAGACCCCAATAGTCAGGTTTTAACTTTTTTTTTTTTTTTGAATTATATGATTATTGATTTAGGTACAAAATCCTGCATGCAGCTTGTGCTATGGTATATAAAAAACCTTAATTCCAAAAACTAATAAATCAAAAATCATAAATCAAGAAAGATGTGCAATTTGTCTCCAAGTGGGATCATCCGAGCCCTGTCGCATCACCAACGATAACTAACAAAAGAAAGTATCGTAAGTTCTCCTCATACCTCTTCATATAAGAAAAACAATCATCAGTAACAAAACATCTCCCAGTCCTCACTTGTCTACTGCTGGAAACAAGCTAGAACCAAGAAAAAACACAGAAAGTAAATGAAAAATACCCTGAAGGAAGCCAAGAATGGGGGTTTGAGTAGCGATACCTAGAAGTACGTAGCTGAGCTAGGGAGTTTGGATTATGTCGAACTGTCTGAGTCTGATTCAGCCTTAGGGGTGATAGTACTGGCCCGAACACGCAACATAACAGGAGGGAAACCTGTGCAGGTGGTGTAGAGATAATTAGCTAACTCTCTAAGCAGGGAGACTGAGAGCCAGAGGGGTGCATCAGGCCCAATGTCATCCATACCAGAGAGAGATGGGTGAGGCGAGGCTAGACCTTAGCAGAGCAGAGAAGAATGGCATGACAGAAGGTCTCATCATCTTCTTCACAGCATGGGCAGAGGGTGCTGCTGTCTCTGTTTTTCCAGGAGATGTGGGCAGCAAGATGGCTAGCACCTGTGCGCATCTGGTGGATACGGTCAGATATAAAGCGTGGGAGGCCTGTAAAGACGTGTGGAGTGAGACAGGCATTGTACAGATATGATGGTTGTACAGTGGGACTCATATCGAGCCAATCAGTCAGGAGGAGGCACTCTTCAGGGGCTCTGAGAGCTAGGTAAGTGACTGATGGTTCCGTCGTAGAGGGAGGGATACAAGGTTGGTTGAGGTGAGTGGGAGGATGGGAACTTCCACTATAAGGTCTGAAATCTCATGGTATATGGAGTCAAGAGGGAGGTGTTTTGCTGAATTAACTGCCAGGTGGTCCAATGAGGTAAGATGTATTGCTTTGAAGGAGCAGCGTAGAAGGAAACAAGGATCATCCGCAGACCAACAGGGGTCGCAGGTGGGAAGGGAATTGGGTATTCGGGCAGTTGCAGGATTGTATTGGGAGGGAGCGCAGACCAACCGGGGGCCAGCTGACCAACGACGATGTTTGCATAGAGAGGCCATGGGCTGTAAGGAGGCTTCACAGTCCAGTGCACCAATCGTGGTGGTGTGGAAACAATTGGTTGTCTACTGAAGTACTCAGTGCCAGAACTAGTTGACTGTTTTAATCATGGTGGAATGTGGGATAAACAGATCACAACCATAGGTAAGGATAGGGAGAATGGCGCCAAAAACTAGCTCTCTATTGCACCACAAGAAGGGACCTTTGCCAGCTTCACTGAGCAGCCAGATTGTTGTGAAGGAAGCCTGTGCAAGGGCCAGGAGTCTTCGAAAGTGGATTGAGGTTTGGAGCAAAGGTGTGAGCCACTAGTCAAGCCACCTTACTGCTTGAGAGGCAGGAAAGAAGAGGTCTTTGATGACTATAGGGGCAAGAGATACATTCGAGTAGTACTTTGGGGTTCTCCAGTATATGAGTTCAGTTTTAGGGACCAAAAAGGGCACCCCAAGGCTGGCACCCCAAGGCTGGCACCTTGTCGCTGAATTTTGTAGAAGAAGTATTGAACAGCGTAGATATTTGATTGTACAGAGTTGGAACCTACCATGAGAGTTAGGTTGTCGACATAGCAGATAGCTATCCCTTGAGGGATTGTAGGGTAAAGACTAGCAATCTAGAGAACTAAAAGTAGGGGAGAAATAGGGGAGCCTTGGGGAGTGCCAACAGGGCAGAAGACCTTGGGGGTACCTTGGAAAATGAGACAACATTGGGGTTTAGAGAGGAGAGACCTTATACACACAACCAGGTAGGCGGAAACCACCCCTTTGGCGAGGATGCTGGCCAGCTTCAAAACACATGAGGCCCGCTAAGGAGCCACACTGATCAGGGTGCAAGAGGCCCAGGGAGCAGGCAGCTGAGGCGAGGCGGAGGGTGGAGAGCCTCTCAAGGATTTTGGAGACACTTTCAAGCAGAACAATGAGGTGGAAAGAAGCGGGGGTGGATAGTCTGCTTTGCCTGGCTTGTCACGGACAATACCATTGGCCCTCTTCTGGGCTTGGAGGTGATATCCGTGAACCAGCAGAGGAGTAAAGAGAGAGAGAGAGAAGGAGCCCTTCAGTGGCCTTATGGACTTGCTTCCAGACGGGGTAGGGGATACCACTTGGACAAGGGACAGATGTGTTTGAAGACTTACGGAGTGCAGAAGACACTTTGGAAGGCAGGACTGGTGGTACATCCTTGAATGCAGGAAGGAAGAGGGGTGGTGGGGGCGAGGGCCTAGGAGTAAAGTGCTGCAGTAGTGTGTTATTAATTTTGGTTGGGGTGGTGGCATTTTTGAGCACTGGGAAGCAGTGAGGGGCTTTTCCCATCAAAAAACTTTGTGGCATTCTATACTGATCGTGAGTCAACATTAGCAAGGAACTGTATCCATTCTACCCTATTGGCGACCTGGATGGCTTTGAAGTAGGAGTTGCATGGCGCGCGAGCCTGGGCGGTAGAAGCTTGATCTTTCTTCATGAGGTGCTTGAGGTGATGATGGATATGTTGAGGCTGAGTGAGTCCTGGTGTCCACCATGGTTTTGAGTAGGAGGACAGGTGTCTGGATAGGGTGTTGGAAGTTATGAGATGTGTGATTGTAGGGAGGCTGTCATCGAACTAGAGGTCAAGAGTGTATGGAGTGGGGAGGGCTGGGGGGGCGGCGAGTATTAGGTCGGCGAGGAGGGGAGAGATGAGATCCCAGTCAGTGCTTTTCCAATTCAGGCCCTTGTGGGGGGGCTTTAGGAGTGGGGTAGAAAAAACAATTGATAGGGCAAAGTGGTCTGAGCCAGTGGGTAGAAGAGAGGGGTTCCAGGAGGAAAAATATGGAACTAAAGTATTGTTGGCAAACAAAAGATCAAGAACTTCTGGGTGATGGGTGGTGGTGAAGGCGAACCTAGTGTATACCCCTGTTGTGTTGAAGGGAGAAAAAGACAAATCAGCTGCTCTATCGAAATACGGAGAGCTTATGAAATGTTCATAGTCGGAAACGTAGCAGGTACGACCTGGGGAGGGATAATGGATGTTGAGGTCCCCGAGGACCAGAGGTAGAAAGTCGTGTTGGGGGAATAAATGGAGAGGAGAAATGGACCTCCAGTGTCCATCGGCAATGGAGTACACTTTGTACAGCCAAAACAAAGTATGAGAAGCATCAAAAAGGCCCTCAGGGGAGTCAAAATTCACTGCCATGAGGTCACCCCTATCAAAAAACAAAGTAAGTATAGAAACAACATTCCATAGCCTTTTATGAACATAAACAGCAACTCAAGGCTTAATAATATCTGTTGAAGGGGGAAAAAAACATTTGTAATGGTGAAAAACAGGAGGAGACTTCTTCCAGAGTGGAATATCTTGAAGAGCAACAATATGGGGGGAACTTTCTACCCAAGGAAGAAAACTAAAAAGAGTTTGAAAAACATTACTCCTACTGAGACAATTATGCTCAAGAATGGAATGGTTTAAACAACAAGGGTATTAGAAGGAACAAACAGGTAGAGAGCTCTGTATGGAGGCTGAGCTTGCCGACATTAAAGTTCCATGTTGTTGTCGGTCGGTGCAGGCTCACTCCAGTCGGCACAGGTGTTAGCCTGGAAGAGGGTGCTACCAGCACCAAAAAGATTCCTTCGAGGGAGGTGGGCAGCAAGGGAGGGTTGGGCAGAGACACTGCATACAAGGTTGACTGTCTCAGGCTGAGTGCATTCGCTCATGGGTGCAAAGTGGGGGCCATGCCTAGCCGGGGTAGCCAGCACAGCAGAATTAGTGGGTGGGCCCTGAGGGGTGGTCTGGGAAAGGTTCGCATCGGGGGCATCAGGTATGTGTTAGTCTCGAGGGGAGTGGAGTGAGGCAAGAATCTTGTGGCGCACTGGACAGGAACAGTCGAAGCAGGCGTAATTGCCATCACAATTGATGCAGAGGCGAGGTGAGGTGTTGCAGCACCCTACAACAGACTTCTCAAAACCCCCTTTTGGACAACTTTGGTTAGCACATCTGTGGGCAGAACTGTGATAGAGAAGAGTGCAGCTGGGGCAAGCTTGAGCCTCCTTTTTAGACAAAGAAGCAGAATAAGCAAAGTGCCAGCACTTCCTGCACTACATAGACTTAGAGGTGGAGTAGACAGGGGTGACTGAGCAGGCACGAGAAGACAGTCAAATTGATTCACCAAACCGGCATACATGAATTGGGTCATGAGCCACAACAACTGAGGTTGTCAGCTTCAGGGCCCTCTTTGCCCGATCTCACTGGAGGAATCTAGCCCCAAAGATGGGGACATCAATAGCATTGCTGATACATTCGAGGAGTAAGGGAAAGAGGACAGCAGGTTAACTCAGGAGAATTGAAAGGGGAAGGTTCTGGATCAGGAGTTTGATGCTGGTGGGAGCCTCCCTGAAGACCTGGAAGGGATTGTCTCCGACTGGGAAGCTCTGGTTCAGCTTTTTCGTCATTGAGTCAAAGAATGGACAGTAGGCATAGCAGGGGGTATACAGATTGGCAGTCAAAGTGACAGCTGTTGAGTGTAGTAGGGTACGGGCAACCGCCCGAGTTGTGTTGTGGAGAGTACGGGACGGCCATGCGGGTAAACCACTAGTTGCGTACACATGTTTGTTAGTCCTATTTAGTTAGCAGTGGCGCGTATCAGAGAAGGAACAAGTTCTCTCTCATATCCACCATGTCCACCATCCAACAACAGCACCATTGCAGTTCACAGCAGCAGTGAGGGATAGGGGTAGGAAACAATTGGCCAGTTTGAGAACAGCGGCCATGATGTCTGGGAGGGAGGCAGTCATAACAACAGAATCATTGGGGGGGGTTGGGGAAGTTTGAGGGGCAATGAAATGATGCTGTATGGCCAGAAGCGGTGGTGGTCTTTTGTGGACACTACTCTTACTGGATGCAGTGACTTGTACTGCAGTGGCATTTTTCTTGCCCTTACTGCCCTTCCTAGTAACCTGTTCCCAAGTGGCTTCTTGAGGCTGCGGGGGATCAGAGACAGTGAACACTGGTGGAGGGCTGCTGTGAAAGAGTGAGGTGGGTGGGTAATGTTCAGAGTAGAGTTTGGCCTCCTCCGATTGGGGGGGGCGTGAGGCAAAGAGGATGGCGGCTTGTGGAGAGTCTGGATGGCCCTTGGCGTACTTGTTAGGGTTGCCATACCACTTTCCTTGAAAGAGGTGAGGATATGAACCTGGGCAGTGAGAAAGGTTACTTGAGATGCCTAGCTTGTAAGGTTTTAACTTTTTTCTTTCTTTTTTTTCTTTTTTTAACAATAATCATTTGATTATTGTTTTAAGGTACAAAATCCTACATGCAGCTCACGCTATGGCATATAAAAAACCTCGTACAACCCCTGGGAAAAGGCCAACCCCCCAAGTCCCTCTGGTATGGAACTAACAGAAGATCTCACCCCCAACAAGAAACCTATCACTCACTAAGAAGAGAGATGAGGGGGATCAAATCAAAGAACAAGCAGGAAGTGTCAGGAAAACTCATAGTACGATCATCTGAACAAAGGAAAAACAAACAGCAAACAAGACAGGTAACCACTAGAAAATGGCCCTATGTGTAATTTGGGGGCAGCCAGGCTCAAGAGAGAGATGAGTGGGCAGCTGGGCCCTCTGCTTTGGCAACGCACTGAAAAGGAAGAAGGAGATAGTGCAATACCATCATCCTGGAGGGAAGCCAGAATGGATTGTGCTTTGAGCCCAACTGGGGAAGAGGTAGTTTTGGATATTAGCCAGGTAGTTGTAGGTACCAGCAGGGGAGTTGTGGGTACTAGCCAGGAAGGTATGGAAGCAGTAGTGTGCCAGACGATCCGACCATGAGTAGAGGAGAAGAAGGAGGGGTAGACCCAACTCTGTGCCGCAGACACTATCGGTAATCACGTTTGTATCTTGACTAGGCAGCCTCTTAAAGTAAAAGACAATAGAGAGATCGACCATGGCCTTTGGGAGCTGTTTCTCTTACTGCAAACTGTGTACCCCGCCATCTATTACATGGGCGGTGAGGGACTGTTGCTGATCATGACAATGCTCTAAGCGAGACTTAAAGGAAAAGCTGCATGGGAAGGGGAAACATCATCAAAAGCAGACGAAATCCATATACCCACAGAGAAGCAAGCCCAAAGGGATAAACCTAAAAGGCAGGAGAAGTGCGTGGGAAATGCACTCCACACCCGAGGACGAATCTATGGTGAGGGGTAAGTTTGGAAAAGTGATGATACACTTGTGGTGTTGAGATTTCAATTGCCGGGTGTGTAGAGGTGACGGAGGATGCGTCAGGGTTTCACTTTGGTTCCTTTTTTCTTTTTTTTTCTTCTTTTTTTGTTTTGAATCATGTGATAATTGATTTAGGTACCAAATCCTGGATGCAGCTTGTGCTATGGCATATAAAAAACCATAATTCCAAAAACTAACAAAGGAAATAACAAAAGACAAACAAGGCATGCAAAAAACTCTCTAAGCAGGATCATCAGAACCCTGTTGCATGCCCTCGATGACTGACAAAAGAAAGTAAAGTAAAATCCTTCTTATAACTTATAAGAAAAACATTCATAAGTAGTAAATCCTCCCCACCCTACTTGCCCACCGCTGCGAACAACTCGGAACAAAAGAAAATCATAAAGCAAAAAAGAAAATACCCTGAAGAGAGAAACTCAAGCAGGGGAGTTAAAAGTAGCTATACCTAGAAGGCTGGGGCCGAGCTAGGGAGTTTTTAGGATATTAAGTGCTACCTGAATCAGATCCCATCCCAGGAGTAGCAGGACTGGATCGAATACACAACATGGCTGGAGGGAACCCTGTGCAAATGGCATAGAGATACTCAGCAAACCCTCGAAGGAGAGGGACTGAGAGCCAGAGGTGAGCGTCGGGGCTGATGTCATCCACACCAGAGAGATGAGTGAGGTGAGGCTGGACCTTAGCGGGGCAGAGGAGGATTGCGTGTTGGAAGGACTGATTGTCTTCCTCACAGAAAGGGCAGAGGGTGCTAGAATCTCTGTTTCTCCAGGAGATATGCGCAGTAAGATGGCTGGCACCTGTGCGCATCTGGTGAATGCGGCCATATATAAACTGAGGAAGGCTAGTGAAAGCATGAGGAGTAAGCCAGGCACTGTAAAGATAAGTCGGAGGTACTGGCGGGCTTATGTGCAGCCAGTCGGCGAGGAGTAGCTGTACTAGAGGAGTTCTGAGGGCCTGGTACGTGATTGAGGGTTCCCTCGACAAAGGCAGGGATAAGAGATCAGTCGGGGAGAGCTGGAGGATGGGGACTTCCGCAATAATGTCAGAAGCTTTGTGATACCGGGAGTCTAGAGGCAGGTGCTTAGCAGAATTAACCACCTGGCGGAGCCATGAAGTAAGAAGGATGGCTTTGGAGGAGCCTTGCAGATGAAAGTGATGATGGTCGGCAGAACGTCCTTGGTCCCAGGTGGGCACAGACTGAGGTATCCGGGCGGTGGCAGGATTGAATTTCGAAGGAGCGGAGACCAAGCCGAGGGCGGCTGACCCACTGCGGTGTTTGCAGATGGAGGAGATGTGGGGTAATGAGGCTTCCTGGTCCAGGGCTCCACGGGCGGTGGTGTAAAAACAATTAGTAGTCCACCGGGGCACGCCATGCCAGGAGGGGTCGAGTTTCTGAAGTGTGGCTGCGTCCGGGATAAAGAGGTTGCAGCCATAGGTAACGATAGGGAGGATGGCACCGAAGACTAGTTTCTTATTGCACCAGAAGGAGAGGCCTTTGCCAGCTACACTGAGCTGGCGGACTGTAGTCAAAGATGCCTGAGCAAGCACCAGCAGTCTTTTAAAGTGGATGGAGGATTGGATTGTCAGGGTAAGCCAGTAGCCAAGCCACCTTATAGCCTGAGATGGTGGAAAAAGCATGTCGTTAATCACTATGGGGGCAAAGGATACATGTGAGCGGTCCTTCTGGGTTCTCCAGTGAATGAGTTCAGTTTTGTGGATGGAAAATGCGACCACCAGGTCAGTACTCTGCCTTTGGATGATGCGGAAATGGTGTTGAATGGCGCGGATTATCGAGTGTACCGAGTCCGAGCTGACCGTAATGGTGAGATTGTCGAAATATGAAATCGCAAGACCTTGAAGGATTGTCAGGTGGAGGCTTTCAATATAAAGCACACAAAGAAGAGGAGAAATCGGAGAGCCCTGAGGGGTGCCAACGGCGACCAGGCAGAAGACCTTTGGTGAGCCTTGGAAAATGAGCTGGCCCTGGCGTTTGGAGAGGACAGACTTAATCCAGGCAACCAGATCGGTGGAGACCGCCCCTTTGGCGAGGATATTAGCCAGCTTGTTTGTGCAAATGTTGTCAAAACCACCTTTGACATCCAGGAAGAGAGTTGATAATTGGAAAGAAGCAGGTTGAAGTAGGTGTACTTCATGGGTGAGGGTGGCAACAGCATAGAAACAGCTCAGACCAGCCAGGGACCCACACTGATTGGCGTGTAAGAGGCTGAGAGAGCGGGCAGCTGAGGCTAGACCAAGGGCAGAAAGTGTTTCGAGGATCTTGAAGACAATTTCGAGTAGGACAATGATGCGGAAAGAAGCAGGGGTACGGTAATCAGGTTTGCCTGGTTTATCCAGGACAATGCCGTTGGCCTTCTTCATGACTTGGGGGTGGTATCCGTGGGTGAGGAGCCAAGTGAACAGAGACGGAAGGAGCCGCTAGTTGGCCTTGGAGACTCGCTTCCAGATAGTGTAGGGAATGCCACTTGGGCCAGGGGCTGACGTATAGGAGGATTTTCGAAGTGCAAAGGACACTTCTGAGAGTAGAACCGGGGGGACGTCCTTAAATGCAGGAAGGATGAGGGGGGGAGATGCTCCGGCTCTAGGAGGAAAGAAATGTTGTAGAAGTGAATTGTTAATTTCAGTGGGGGAGGAGGCGTTCTCGAGTGTGGGGAAGCGGTTAGGGGCTCTGTTCACTGCACTCTTTCTTTTCTCCCAAACTGACCGCGAGTCCACTTCGGCGAGAAATAGTTACCCGTGCACTCTCTTGGCAGATTGGATAGCCTTGAAATACATGTTCTGACCCACATGGGCCAGGGCGGGCCTGGCCAGCTTCTTTCTCATGAGGCGAGAGGTATGGTGATGCATGCAGCGTAGCTGTGTAAGTTCTGGAGTCCCCCACGGTTTAGAGTAGGAGGACAGACGTTTGATTGGGGAGTTGGAGGTGATGAGGTGCGTGATCTTGGCAAGGCTGTCGTCGAACCAGAGGTCAAGGGTGCGTGGAGTGGGGAGCGCATCGGGGGTTGCGAGGCATCAAATAGGCAAGAAGAGAAGAGATGTGATACCAATTCGTGTATTTCCAATTTAGGCCCCTCGGCGGGGGCTTTAGGAGCAGAGTGGAGATGATGATTGTGATGGCGGTGTGATCTGAACCCGTAGCCAGGAGGGAGGGGTTCCAGCAGGAAAAATACTAGAGCAAGGCAGATTTCGCAAAGGACAAGTCAATCACTACAGGGCGATGGTTGGTGGTGGAAGGGGACCTTGTGCAGACCCCGGGTGTGTTGAGGAGAGAAAACAACTGAGCCGATGCCCTGTCACAATAGGGAGAACTTATGAACTGGTCGTAGTTGGAGAGAAAACGAGTTGGGTCAGGGGTAGTGTGATAAATGTTGAGGTCCCCAAGAACAAGTGTCGGCAAGTGATGCTGAGGGAACAAATCAACAGGACAAAATGACCTATTGTGGTCAGTAGGGATAGAGTAGGCGTTATACAAACGAAATAAATTATGAGCAGTATCAAAAAGTCCCTGAGGGGAGAGAAAATTCCTGCCATGAGGTCGCCTCTTTCAAAAAAAATGGAGGAATACAAATAACACTTAATAACCTTTCATGAGCACAAGTTGCAACTCGAGACTTATAGCAGGCAGTACTGTAGGGAAAAAAACATTTATACATGCGAAAAACAGGGGGACAATTCTTCCAGAGAGGAATATCCTGAAGAGCTATAATATGAGGAGAGCTTTCCACCGAAGTAACAAAAACTAAAAAGAGTTTGAAAGACATTACAGCTACCGAGACAATTATGCTGAACAATTGAAAGATTTAAACAACCAGGGTAATGGAAGGATTGGGATGGTGAAGGGCTCTGTGTTGGGGCTGGGCTTGCTGACATCTAAAGTTCCATATTGACGTCGCTTGGCACAGGCTGGCGCCAGTTGGCACAGGTGCTAGCCCGGAACACCCTGCTGCCAGCACCAATGAGCTTCGTGCAATGGATGGGGGCGGCGAGGCCTGGCTGGGCAGAAGCACTACAAACCAGTTAAACACTCTCGGGCTGGGTGGATTCGCTAGAGGGAGGGAAAGAGGGGCTGTGCCTGGCTGGAGTAGCCGGCACAGTAGGGGGAGCATTTGGACACTCAGGGGTAGTTTCATGAAGGCCCGCGTCAGGGGCATCTGCTATGTCTTGGTCCCTTGGTGGGCGGAGAGAGGAGAGGATTTCACTGCGAACTGGACAGGTACCATCAAAGGAGGCATGCTGACCACCACAGTTGATGCAGAGAGGATGGGAGGCATTGCAACATTCTACTACAGATTTCTCAAAGCCTCCATTCAGACAGCTTTGGTTAACACATCTGTGGGCGGAACGGTGGTGGAGGTGAGTGCAGATTGGGCAGGATTGTGCCTCTTCTTTGCAAAGGGCAGCAAAGTGACCAAAACGCCAGCACTTTCTGCACTGCCTGGACTTGGAGGCGGAGTAGGCAGGAGCGAGCGTGCGGAGACTGGAGAAAACCCGAATGGATTCACCGAACCAGGAGACATGGAGTGGGTCGACTGCCACAACAACCGAAGTTGTGCGCTTCTCAGCCCTCTTTGCTGGAATTGACTGCAGGAATCAATAGCATTGCTGATTGATTCAAGGAGTGAAGGGAACAAATCAGTAGGCTGGTCTCGAAGAATAGAAAGCGGGAGATTGTGAATGAGGAGTTCGACACCGGTAGGTGCCTCCCTCAAGACCTGGTACGGATTATCTCTCTCCTGGGAAACTCTGATTGAGCTTCTTGGTCATCGCATCAAAAAACAGGGAGTAAGCCGAAGACGGGGTGTAGGTGTTGCCAGTGAGAGTAACAGCGCCATTGCAATTAACAGAGGCAGTAAGGGACAAGGGTACGGAGCAGTTGGCCTCTTTAAGCACAGCGGCCATGATGTCTGGAAGGGTGGCAGTCATGATGAACGAATCATTACGGGGGGTTGCGGAAGTGCGCGGGGCGAAGAAACGAGGTTGTGCAGCTGGGAGAGGTAGGGGTTCTTTGGGGACACTTCTCTTGCTTGACGCAGCGACTTGTGCTGCAGTGGCGTTTTTCTTGCCCTTTCCGCCCTTCCTGGTAACCTGTGTCCAGGTTTGTTCTTGGGGCTGCTGGGGATCGGAGACTGTGAACCCGGGAGGGAACCTTTATGAAAAACTTAAGTGGCAGGGTATCGTTCGGAGTAGAGCTTAACTTCCTCTGACTGGGGTTGACAGGAGGCAAAGAGGATAGCAGCTTGGGGTGAGTAGGGGTGGCGTTTGGTGTACGTGTCCGGATTGCCATACCATGTTCCCTCGAAAATGACCAGAAAATTTGCAGCGGTAACAGTACGAGATGAGAGGCGGGTAGCGTGTTTATTTTTCTGCTGAGCTAGTTTGGTTTGCACAGCAGGGGCGGGGGGACGGGGTGCTTGAGGCGGCAGGGGAGCAACTTGTGTGGCGCGGTGGGAGGAGAGAGCAGCAACACCAGAGGACAAATTCTTCAGGGGCGCCTCAAGGTTGGATGTGGCTGGTGGTGAGGGGGTGGCTGAATGCCCTGCCTGGGTGCAGGTTACGTTCACAACCTGCAAGGTTAAGAAAGTAATGGAGGCACAGAGGCCATTAACCATGGCGATAAGTTGGGCGAGAAGAGGGGCGATGGCAAGTTGACTATCAGGAAAGGTAGCGGCGGAGGCGTTGTAGACAGTGGGGAAACAAGCCGGGTCAAGGCGAGCGAGCCTGGCAGCATGCCCAACAATGTTGGCGACATTGTCAGCCTCCCCAGAAATAGAGGCATGACTGGACTAGGACAACGATGAGCGACAGATTGGATCAGCCCTATGGTCCTGGCAGCCAGAGGTAGAGTGAGCAGGGCCTACAGCGAGGCTAGGCCTGCACCAGTGGGAGTGAGAGGGGTAGACTAAATTAGAGCAAGGCCAACCGGCCAGGCCAGACCACAGGGAGGAGCGGGAGAGAGAAAGTAAAGTCAAACTACCAGTTTGACTTCCTAAGAATAAAAGTCCTCTCAGAAAAGGTGAAATATATATTTCACTTGAAGATGAAGCCCAAGTGAAAAGCCAAAAAAGGTGTATCATGATGAAATAGAGACCAAACCCAGATGTTTACATTGGCCGAATCCGGAAAGTATTTTAAGCGAGAGGAAAATAGAGGGAGCGGAGCCTACATCAGGGTTTAACTGATACCGCCTCATATGATAATCGTTTGTATATTCTCCTTGGTTTTTTAAGTTATTAAAAAATTGAAAGAGATTTAAAGATATATAAGATACCTACACCTTACTCTTGGCCGATCCCAATTCTATTATCTGTTATGGTAATTCTAATGCGCTTACTAAGGTTGGTGGACAAAATTAATCATGAGTCAACTATGAGGGAAAAACTTAAGCCATAACAACAACACTCTTCCATCAATATAGCAACTACGAAAGCCTACAAAAAGAAATCTGGAATATAAGCATAGGGTAGAATACATAGTAGAAATTGATATTTGAGTTAGATAAAGTACTTTAAATGGTGTTGAACTCACAGAGTAATAGGAAGGGGTATGTTACCATGAATCACTAATCTGCAGTTAATTTTGTCAATGGACAATGGTAAATCTTGTTAAATAACCTCCGGTTGAGTGGGCTGTGGATGAGCCAACACAGGTCACCTTTAGGAATCTGGTGGCAAAAAGCCGATGATTATCCCGATGTCAACAATTGTCCCATCACAAGCTTCTTCTCTGAACTCAACAGTAACAATGCGGTATACACATGACAGGTAGCATGAGTTCAATAGGCTCAACATCACAAAGCCTGCCAGAAGGCAGACAATATTCTGGCAAGTATACTTCCTGAGAACTCAATTGATATTCCAAGTTGAGCAAAAGAAACAAGCAGACTAAATTTTCTTCCTAGCTTCCACCTTATTTATCAACTTCTAATTTTCACCACTTCATTTCCTATCTTAAAGACTTTTATCAACAAATCATCCCCCTTTATTTGTTTTTTTATTACCTTTATCTTCTGAATCCATTAATCCTACCATCTGATATTGAATAGAGAGAGGAAGTGGAAGGGGTGGTGGAAAATATCTTACCCCCCCCCTGTGTCAGCCAAACCCAACTACCAAATCTGTATGTGCTAAGACTGGAATGGATGAAGACATTCCTTCTCTCATCTACATTATTGAAATGCAATATTTGGGAATCCTACGAGACTAGAAGGCCTCCAAGTAGAAACTCTCTAATTGTCAGATGAAGCTAGTTGGGTCGGTCAAGCTAACAGAGAGACATAAGAGAAATTATTTAAACATATGAACTATGCTGTATTGTTGTCAAGATAAGTCAGATAGACGATATCAAGGAGTTGGAGGACCAAATCACTACTCTTACCACCAATATTTAATGCTTTCAAGGCTAACTAGTGCCTGCAACCACCTTCATAATCACAGAAAAACAAATATATATTGCACATCTGGTCACCTTCACCTTGGCCGACAGAGCTACTGGAGCAGCCTCCCTCTCGCTCTCTACCTCTCTATCTAGCAAGAAGTTTTTATCTTTATAACATGTATATGTTCTATCCCACCCGTCAAGAATTTTGCTTGGCCAAGGGGAGAATCACTTGATCAAGTAGGTCAATTTCCCTGTAGGATGCCCAGTTCAGAAAGTAAATTTTGATCTATCCCGCTTACCAATAACTGAGAACAAATGTTTTATGATGCTAGATACAAGACCAAATAAGAAGTGATTAAACTGTTATTTAAAACTAATTAGACAATTATATCCCTTTTGATCCAGGGTAATATGTCCGTATCTGAGTTTCTCACTTGTTGATCTATCATGGTCAGATGTTCTGTCTACCAATGCTAGCTCTGTGCCAATCGCCAGCTCTGATAGATTGCTATAGTCATGTTCTGTTTTATGGGAGCAGAAGTGATCTTGATTTTCCTCTCCAATGAGGGCAGTCTATGTTGACACAAATTCAACACAACGGCATGTCCTGGATAATTAAATTGAGAATTCGAAATTGAAGAGTTAAGAACTGGGACTGAATAGTATGAGGTAGGTGGCTCAAACGTGGTTGTGTGAGTGGTGGAGGGTAATTCTGTTTTAAATCTATGATTTAAAACAGTGACTTAGACATTGGGAAAGCTTTTCAAATTATTTCTACTTGGTAAGTGGGAAAGGCAAAATTCCACTTGCCGAGTAGGGCATCCTACTGGGCAAGCTCCCTGATTGATGAACGGGATATCCTATGTAAGAATAGGATATTCCCTTTGCCAAGTAAATATCTTGCCAGGCATGATGGAACATATATATCTTCTGGTGATTTTATACAAATGGTGGAGTCCAAGATTTCCTATGCTTAGTTTGATGACTTTTATTAGCCTGCTTGGTTTGATTTGATTTTAACCCAGGAGATAAAATAGGACCGAGTAGATTGTGTTAAGTATAGTGTAATAATCCGACCTGGTCGTGATTGTTTCAGCAACAGGTAGCAAATAGCTTACTTGAGGACGTTAAACTATCTTAAAGTCTTTGTTTGTACTCCAACTATCATATAGTTGATTGTTCGTGATTTAGACTATGTTATAATCTTCGTTCGTTTTAGACTATCTTATAGTCTATTGTATCTCACAGAAATTCCTTATTAGGGAGAGATAGAGAGGGTGCTTGTCTTACAAGGTCATGGTTGCTCTGATGCGGAGAGCTACTTTGCTTACATACACGCGAGAGGTAAGGTAAAGAGTTTGTATTGAAAATATAATATAAGAAAGTACTTAGATGGTTGCATGAAGAGCTCTAAATACTGTAACCTTTTTTTTAATTTTACATCATATGCATTTGTTATAGTACAAAGACAGCATGCAGCGCGAGTCTATAGCCAACAAAAACCTTGTCCGCCTTACTCAAGGTAACATCCAAACCCCCAAGTCCCTCTGGTATGAGACCAAACACCCATCTTGCCTATCGCCTAACTAAATCCTAAGAACATACGTGTAGATACGAAGGAAACAGAAAGGCAAGAAACAAGCAGCAAGGAGAGGAGAACCCTTAGCGACATCATGAAGTATGAACCACAGGAATGAATGAATTGCTAACAAAGGAAACTTGCGAGAGAGATGTGTTGCAGATCAGCCTGAGCAAAAGAAGTAATGGTATGGGGCTGCATGCTGGAGTGGTACCGGAGTACAAACGGTGCGGGGGGCAGGTTAGGGATAGAGAATGGAGGGGACTTCAAAAGTGGTCTGCGATGGGAGTGCCAAGACGGCATTAGCGAGTGCCAAATGGATGGGTGTAACCGAGACTTGTTTTTGTATTGTGACCGAAGGCCGACCTCTGGGAGGGGGGCAGTAGGGTGCAAGGGAGTTGAGGATGGGGCAGTAGGGTGCCAGTTGAGGGGGCAGTGAGGTGCCAGCTGAGGGAGTGGATGTAGCTGTAACCGGGCAAGGGGACCAAGACCAGGAAGGAGGATTGGCGATGGGTAGACCCAGAGGCTAGAAACAACTGACCAGAGAAAGCGCAGCCAATGCTTTTCCGACAGCGGGATGAGAGAGGAGGCTGTGACGTTTGTAACTCAAGCGTTCTCGGAAAGGGCGGACATAATCAAACAGTGAAGAACTTCACAAAGGGGTTAGAACACAGCAGCGCCGACCTTAAACGAAGGAAGAGGGGTTGCCGACAGTGCAATGGCTAAGCCAGGATGCGATGTGAGGCAGAGAGGAGGGGAGGGAGGAGTTAGCCATCAACCCCATAGAATAGGCCATTCCTAGTGGCAAGGTCATAAGAAGGGAAGACAGGGTGGGAGCTGAGCCACACACCCTCCTAGGCAACTGTGGCCATCAGAAGAGGGGAGGGGGGAGGGGGAGGATCCCAAGATGATATCCCAAGAGGATGGGATTTGAATCACCAGAGGTGGAGAGGAGATGGTTTGTGCTCTAACTACAGTAATGTTGTTGTTGTTGTTATTCATGTATTCATTATTATTATTATTATTATAATAGATCAGGACGCTTATGGAGCCCAAAGGCTATGAAGTGGTAACTACCATACATCTAGGACACCTGTGTGTCCTGTCCGTGATCTGCTTCCTACTACATGATAGTGTCCAGTTTTGTTGGCCCCCCAGCATAAGCACTAACAACCCCTTTAACAAAGGAAATACGCCACTCCGCCAAAAGAGTGGCCAATAAAAGGAAATACATGTATAAACTGAGTCAGCCCTGAATCAGCTAAAAGATAAGTTGCGCCCGGGAGTACCCTATATGCTCTGTACATTGAAAGTTCCAGGTGCTTATAATGTAAACTGTGGTTCTGGGTAATAGGGCAGTTGCCTGGTTGCATCCAGTATACAGACAGCTTCACCCAATGTGCTGGACGTGGCCTGATCCTCAGGATGCAACTGGACGCAACAGCAGGGATCCGCACATAACCTGATTCATTAGACGGATGTGGACACAATCTCATTTGTCGGATGTATGTGGATTTATCTTGATTTATCCCATTGATCCTGAGACATCATGATTCCCTTAATGTTAGTGTAGTATTCTTCAGAGGGTCACAGAAGATTTCCATATTGGGTATCAAATAGTCCGCATATGGCTTAGAAGTGTCTGCAAAGAGCATAGAAGACTCCGCATACAGTCAGGCCAAAGTCCGCTAACCAGGATAAAATTATTTTCATATATATGTGTGCAGTTATGGGAAAAGGAGTACAATTGTTTTTTACCTGCTTTGAGTTATACGTGGTTTTAGTTTGCATAGCAACAATGGCATTTTTCAGAAAAGAGGAAAAAGAGTTTTTAATAGAGAAAGTGAAATAACTCAACAACTAATAGAGTAAATAGTATAGAAATATAAGATAAATAATGACAGTTATTGTCAGCATCATTCTATGTAAATGGTTTTGTATTTTTACTAGTAGTCTCATCTCAAGTTTGCTTTTATCAGATATTTTCATCCAGGTTTATGTTGTCTTAAGGTCTCTAAAATGCAGAGATATTTACATATATTTTATAATAACTAAAGATTCTAAACCTTGAAAATATTTGAAAACCTGTTTATAAGGACATCTTGATGCAGGCTATCCTTCTATGTAAAAAAAGAATTTTATCCCATCTGCAAAAACAATCATTAATGACCCCCAATTGCTCCAATTTTAAAATTAAATATATTTCAAGAAGCTAGGAGGACACTCTACCATATACTAAAGACTCAGGGCCATTTAGCCAGTTCTGTGGTTGTTGGCAATCGTTGACTTTTTCGCATAAATGCACTCATATAGTATTCTTCTATTAGGTCTAATGTATACAATATATTTATAAAGGTTAAAGGAGATGATATTATTAGGCTCAAGACCGGAGGAGAAAAAATACAGAAGTGTAGGTTACGCTAAGGCAAGAGGTCTGAGAGGGTCCGATCATGGCTCATTGGAATCAGCCCTCTGTGGGGAATCGAATGGTATAGGGCTCAAAGGGGTGGGCATGCTTGTAGTTATTGGTAGCTAACTATCTAGTTGTACCTGCCTGAGAAGCCAAAGTACAACATTAGAGGTCGCTCAACAACCAGCTGTGGGATAAGATTCGGAGGTAGCCGATTGGAAACAACAAACAGAGAGGGATTGAATGGTATAGGCTTCAAAGCATGAGCACATCTGTAGTAGTCAGCAGGTACGAAAGGGTAGATATCTCATCAGGAAGAGGTCTGCTAGGGTCGGGCAGCAGCCTATTGGAACCTGCTTGCAGAGGGGAATCAAATGGAGTAAGGCTCGAAGTGGTGGCATGCTTGTAGCTATCAGTAGCTAATTATCTAGTAGTACTTGCCTTGGGAGCCAAAGTACAAAAGTAGAGGTGACTCCACAACCAGCAGTAGGATAAGTTCAGGCGGTAGCCCATTGGATTCCGCCCACCGAGGGGAATCAAATGGTATAAGGCTTGAAGCATGGTCATACCTGTAGCAGTGTGCAGGTAGGAAAAGGTAGATATCTCACCAGCCAGATGTCTGCTAGAGTCAGGGGGAGCTCATCGGAATCTGCTCCCTGAGGGGAATCGAATGGTACAGGGCTCAAAGTGGTGGCATACCTGTAGCTATCGGTAGCTAACTATCTACTTGTACCTGCCGGAGAGCCAAAGTATAAAAGCAGAGATCTCTCAATAACCAGCGGCTGGATAAGTTCAGGAGGTAGCTTATTGGAATCCACTCGGCGTGAGGAATTGAACAGTATAAGGCTCGAGGTGGTGGCATGCTTGACTCTATTGGTAACTAAATATCTGGTAGTACCTACCTGGGGAGCCAAAGTACACAAGTAGAGGTCACTAAACAACCAGCTGTCGGATAAGGTCAGGAGGTAGCCCATTGGAATCTGCTCAGCGAGAGGAGTCAAATGGTATACGGTTCAACGCATCAGAACACTGGTAGCTGTCAGCAGGTAGGTAAAATTTGATAGATGACTAAGCTGATGTCTGCTAGGGTCTGGAAGTAGTATGGTGGAATCCACTTCGGGAGGGAATAACTCTTGCAGTCTGCAGGTAAAGAAACGACCCAGGTAGGGAGGGACATCATATCCTATCAACTACTGGGCAGCATAGGCTGGCTGACAAAGGTGGAGGTGAGACAAGATATGTGTTAAGGTTCATACTTGTATAGATTGTGTTATGAAAGAACTTAGGAAGTTTTTGGCAATGATCAGGTCAATTCAAATAAGGGGTATGTTGTAGGTGGTTGATTACTGAGATAATAGATCCTGAGTCACCTTGTTTATAGTGGTGATTTCGGTATAATGACATTCTGTGAATAGGCAAATCTGGGAATTGATCGTGAAGATATCCAGCGTAAGGATAGTCGCCGGATGGATATTACCTAGGTAAATTTGTTGGAGGTCGTCTAGTGAGGTATAAGATGAAATTAACCAGGCCGCATACCCGACGCATAGGATCGAAGTCAAGTAGGGCTGGACACGCCAAGAGGTTGCAGGATGCCACAGCTATAGTTGTGCCCTCTCTGGGTAGGCCGGGCATATATAACGCTCGAGGCAGATGTGTTGCGTCTGCGGGGACTCAGTTTTCACTGATTTGTTCCTCATCTCAGGTGCTTCCTGGTGTGCATTACAGTAGGTGGAGAATTCTTTGAACTCTGCATGGTGTGGATCTCTGCAGTTGCTGCATTTTAGGGGGGTGTCAAGGCACTGTTGGCCCTTGGTTGGGCAGCCAGATTGGAAGCAGGTATGGAGGTAGGCGGGGTGTTTCTCAGCACATGAAATGCAGTTGGTATCGTTTGCGCATATTGAGGGGTGGTGTCCAAACGTTACACATTTGTTGCATTGGGTATTTGGTCCAAAGGTAAGATATTTCTGAACTTTGAAATTTCTGCTAAGGAGTGAAAGGCCACAGGTAATTGCTTTGGTTGATTCATCTTTGCCCGCAATTATAAAAACCATGGTGGATAGAGATTTCTTGGAACGGGGGGTTTCTATAGTAAGCCATCAAGGGGGGGTGGGACTCAATTGCCGTTACAACTACAGCGAAAGAAAAAACCACACCAAACTGTGGACCCTACTTTCACCTCATTCGTCAACAACCAACTCTCATTGCCTCACCCCTGTCTTCAAAGACTTTTTATCAACAAATCATCCCCTATTATTTGTTATTTTATCACCTCTATCAACTGAGTCCATCCTACCTACCTTCTGATGTCTGATAGACTAAGGGGAAGAGGGAGGGGCAGAGGAAACCCTCTTGCTGCCCCAATTCCAACCCCGCGGCTCTGAAGCCCCCAACTCCTCTGTGGACACCAGGATGGAAGAAGACTCCCCTGCACCTGTCCAGACTGTTACCACCCAAGCCTCTGTCTCTGCTCATGATGGCGAGTATACGACACTTGAATCCCTCCAAGAAGAAACCAACGCCCTCATCAATCAGAACAAATCTTTCGCTGATTGCTACCAATACCTTGTTACCACCATTGAAGCACTTGAGAACCACTTGAAAGTTGTTCAAGAATGTCTCATCAAGGACACTCAGGACCTCAAAGATCAGATTACCACCCTTACAGCCCAGCTAGAACAACAACAGAGCCAACAGCCTGCTGCCGCCACCAGAACTACTCCTCCATCCAGACCTATTGCGGCACTCCCTACGCTTACCTAGGCCCAGAAAGCTGCCCGAGCACCTGCCACCCCTACCACTACACCTCCAACAAACAAGAAGGCAATCCCTTCTGTGTTGACCAAACACGACCGTACCATTGTCATTGAGAGAAATGGCACAGCACTCCCAGACAACACCAACAACTTCACCATTCCTAATGCCCGCAACTCTGCAATTCAGAAACCACTTCTTGCCACCATAGAGTTCACTACAAACTCCAACATCAAGCTTATCACCAAAGACAACACCCCCACCCTCTCTGTCCTCAAATCCCACCACCCTGCCATTGAGGAAGCCATTAGAGCAACCATACCTGCAGAAACCGGCCTTAGGAAGGATGAAATCTGGCACAAGGTTATTGTCCATGGCATTCCCAATACCAGTTCCTTCAACACCATCCAGTCTGCAGTCCAACACTTCAACCCTGGTATCCGCCTTCCCTGCCTCCTAGATGGCTCACCACAGAGACCCAACGTTCTAAGAAATCAACATCCACCATGGTTCTTACAATTTCGGGCAAAGATGCAGCAACCAAGGCAATCACCACTGGCCTGTCCATCTTTGGCAGAAAGTTCAAAGTTCAGAAGTATCTCACCTTTGGACCAGACACTTAATGCAATAAATGTTTAGCCTTGGGACACCACACCTCCATGTGGACAAATGATAGACACCGCAACATTTGGGCTGGCGACCATCCACGATATCTCCATACCTGTGGCCATTCTGACAGTCCTACAAAGGGTAAAGAGTGCCTTTACACCACTCTCAAGTGCAGCAACTGCGGAGACCCACACCACGCTTAGTTCAAAGAATGCCCAACATACCTCAAACCATCCCAGGAAGCAACTGAGAGGAGCAACATGGCTGACTAGATTTCTTTACATGTATTTCCTTTGCTTTGTTAGGCATTAGGCAGGGAGGTGGATTTATCTTGTTAAGGGGATGATTTGTTAGTGCTTATGCTGGGGGGCCACTGCAAAGTTGCAACTATCATTTAGGAGAAGGTTATCGTGGACCGACACTTTGTGTCATTTATGTATGGTAGTTACGGCTTCATAGCCTTCGGGCTCCATAAGCGTAATTAATTATTATAATAATAATAATCATTCTTACAATTTCGGACAAAGATGCAGCAACCAAAGCCATCTCCTCTGGCCTTTCCCTCTTCAGCAGAAAGTTCCAAGTTCAGCAATATCTTACCTTTGGACCAGATACCCAATGCACCAACTGTTTAACCTTTGGACACCAGACCTCCAACTGCGCAAACGACACCCACTGCAATCTATATGCTGGGCAACACCCTGCCTACCTTCATCCCTGTCGCCAATCTCACTCCACTACCAAGGGCAAACAATGCCTTCACACCACCCTCAAATGCAGGAACTGTCGAGATCCACACCACGCAGACTTTAAAGAATGCCCCACCTACCTTAGCCCACACCAGGAAGCAACTGAGAGGAGGAACAAGGCTGACTAGGATTACATATGTATTTCCTTTTATTAGCTAGGCATTTGGCGGAGTGGAGGATTTCCTTTGTTAAAGGTGTTATTAGAACTTATCCTGGGGGGCCAACGGGAAGTGGACACTATCATGTAGTTGGAGGAGGATCACAGACTGGACACATAGGTGTCCCAGATGTATGGTAGTTACTGCTTCATAGCCTTTCAGCCTCTATAATCGTAATGATCTATCATAATCATAATAATAATAGGAGCACTCTGCGTGAAGCAGGGATTGCCCCTCCTGCCCGAAAAACCAGTCCGGATAGATCCAAGGTGCCCACTGACCAGACACCTGACAGTATGGACCTCGCTGAAGACAAGGCTGGCCTCTGGCCCTACGACGCTCAATCGTCCCACTGCCAACGCCTCTCTCCAGACCCCACAAGCCACTGTACACTCCAGTGAATCTCTGCCCCATAGGGAGTGACCCCAACATGTCATCACCGACCTCATCCCAACAGAGGATAGGGACGAATCCTCTGACTCTGACTCCTCACCGGGCTCTGGCCAATATTGGAGAATTCTTTCAACAGATATACTGACAGCACGGCTGTCTTCTGTCCTTACCTATCGTTCAACATAACCGCCTTGGGAGCTGGGATGTTTTTCTTTCACTCTGCCATAGTTGTACTATGCTTCCACACCCTCTCTTGATTATCGCAATCCAAGACCCTCCCTCAAGACGCTCTGCGCTCCCGACCTTTCAGGCCTTCCTCTCTTTTTCCCCTCCCCCTCCTTCTCCACCACGAGTGGCTATTTATCTTTCCCGCTCATTGAACATACACCTTTCCTGCACCATTATTTTCCACTGTTCCTCGGAAAGGCTCTCCTTGGATATCCTTTCCCCAGAAGCCGCATTTTGGTCCTCCTATCACTCTCTCTGGGTTACCTCGATATACCTCCTCCACATGAACAGCCCTCCCTACAGCTCAATAACCCCTGATTGTTTTTTTTCCACCCTCTCCTCCCCTCACCTGATCATGGGCGATTTCAACCTTCACCACCCCATAGCAGGCCCTCTCCGCTCTCTCTACGATAAAGAATGCTCCCTTTGTGCCCTGTACCTTGACTTTGCTTTTGATGCTCCATACTATCTTCTCAACACCCCCAGGGTCTATTCTCGCATCCCCTTCGATACCATTACAAGGCCCTCGGTTCTTGACCTGGCTTTCTGAAATCCCCTTCTCTCTCCATTTGTGGCCTCATGGGATACACTCCACCCCTCAACAGGCTCAGACCATGTATCGATCATGGTCACGTTACAACTACCAGCCATCATGCTTCCTACTCCTACCCCGCACTGAGCTCTGTTGGACGGGCCCGCGGTCAAAGAAGCGGTTGTGGACTTCAACTTTCCACAATCCCAACCAGAGTAACTGCCCAGCCCTCGCGAGATGGTTTGAGATCTCCTCCAAGTGATTGACTACCCTGCTAACCTCCCATGCCCCAGCAAGGTGCCAATGCCCCTGATTGAAACCATGGTAGTTCCCGCACCTCTGGGCCCTTAGATGTGAATTCCCCAAAATGGCCAAATTCTCGCGCCAAGACCTATCCCCCACTAACTGGAGCAAGATAAGATGCGCCAGGAGGACCTACATCATGGATATTGCTTCAGCCAAGAAAGCCCATTGGTTTGACTTCTTGTCGTCAGCCACCTCCCACTCCGTCTGAACAGCCAAGAGGTTCGGCTTCGGCCGCTCCGCCCAAAGCTTGCTGGAATTGCTGGCTGCTAGCAATCGCTCAGAGGTGGCAGAGGGGGTGGCAGAGGGGCTTCTGACCCACTACTGTCTGCCCCCTCCCCTCCTCAGCCTATCATGTCATAAAGGCTATTCTCCCCTGATGTCAGAAGAGGTGTCTAGAGTACTTGCCTGCTCCTGAAACACCTCCGCACCTGGGCAAGATCATATCCCTTACTCTGTATGGAAATCTTTCCACTGTCTCAAGCCCTGTCTTCTTGCCACACTCCTGGGCCCACAATTAGCTGATAGCTTCCACCCCCCTTCCGACAAAAAGTCCTTGGCATTATCATAGACAAACCCAGCAAATCCTCCTATGCATTGCCATCATCCTTCAGGGTGATAGTGCACCTCTGCACCCTATCTAAGATTCTTGAAAGGGTGGTAGCCTCTAGCCTCTCGGCCCAAGCGCCGACCTACTCCCTCATTCACCCACTGCAGTGTGGCTCCTTTCCGGGGAAACGCACAGCCTATGCTGCCCTCATTTTACAACACTACCTCAACGCCTGTCACCACCCCCGCCACAAGGTCTCAGCTCTATGTCTGCACATAAAAGGGGGTTTTGACAATGTGGAATCACTAGCCCTCCTCTCTCTCCTCTGCTGCAAGGGATTGAGCCCCTACCTAGTACAGTGGCTTGGATGAATTCTGCAGGACCGTACCTGTTGGTTCACCTTCCAAGGGTCCCCCCACACCTTCCCCCCTGTCACATTTATTATTATTATTATAATTCATTACGCTTATGGAGGCTGAAGGCTATGAACCGTAACCACCCTAAATAAATGACACAAAGTATCGGTCCGTGATAACCTTCGCCTAAATGGTAGTTGCAACTGTGCAGTGGCCCCCCAGCATAAGCACTAACAAATCATCCCCTTAACAAAAGAAATCCACCTCCCTGCCTCATGCCTAACAAAGCAAAAGAAATACATGTAAAGAAACCTAGTCAGCCCTGTTGCTCCTCTCAGTTGCTTCCTGGGATGAGTTGAGGTATGTTGGGCATTCTTTGAAGCAGCCCGGTGTGGGTCTCCGCAGTTGCGGCACTTGAGGGTGCTATGAAGGCACTGTTTACCCTTGGTAGGGCAGTCAGAATGGCCACAGGTATGGAGGTATCCTGGATGCTTGCCAGCACAGATGTTGCAGTGGGTATGGATTGTGCATTTAGAGATGTGGTGTCCAAAGGCTAAACATTTATTGCATTAAGTGTCTGGTCCAAAGGTGAGGTACTTCTGAACTTTGAACTTTCTGCCAAAGGTGGACAGGCCAGTGGTGATTGCCCTGGTTGCTGCATCCTTGCTCAAAATTGTAAGAACCATGGTGAATGCTGATTTCTTAGAACGTTGGGTCTCTGTGGTGAGCCATCTAGGAGGGAGGGGAAGGTGGATACAAGGGTTGAAGTCTTGGACTTCAGACTGGACAGTGTTGAAGGAACTGGTAGTGGGAATGCCATGGACAAAAACCTTGTGCCAGATTTCATCCTTCCTAAGGCCGGTTGCTGCAGGTATGGTTGCTCTGATGGCTTCCTCAGTGGCGGGGTGGTAGACTTTGAGGACAGAGAGGGCGGGGGTGTTGTCTTTGGTGATAAGCTCGATGTTGTGGTTTGTGGTGAACTCTATGGTGGCAAGAAGAGGTTACTTAATGGGAGAGTTGAGGGCATTACGAATGGTGAAGTTGTTGGTGTTGTCTGGGAGTGCTGTGCCATTTCTCTCAATGACAATGGTATGGTCGCGTTTGGTCAAAACAGAAGAGATTGCCTTCTTGTTTGTTGGAGGTGTAGTGGTAGGGGTGGCAGGTGCTCTGGCAGCTTTCTGGGCCTAGGTAAGGGTATGAAGTGGTGCAATAGCTCTGGATGGAGGGGTAGTTGTGCTGGTGGCAGCAGGCTGTTTGCTCTGTTGTTGTTCTAGCTGGGCTGTAAGGGTGGTAATCTGATCTTTGAGGTCCTGAGTGTCCTTGATGTGACATTCTTGAACAACTTTAAAGTAGTTCTCAAGTGCTTCAAAGGTGGTAACAAGGTATTGGTATCAATCAGGCAAAGATTAGTTCTGATTGATGAGGGCGTTGGTTCCTTCTGGGACGGATTCAAGGGTCGTATGCTCGCCATCATGAGCAGCCACAGAGGCTTAGGTGGTAACAGTCGGGACAGGAGAACGGGAGTCTTCTTCCATCGTGTTGTCGACTGGGGAGTTGGGGGCTTCAGAGCGGCGGGGTTGGGATGGGGCAGCAAGAGGGTTTCCTCTGCCCCTCCAGCTTCCCCTTAGTTTATCAGACATCAGAGGGTAGGTAGGATGGACTCAGTTGATTGCGGTGATAAAATAACAAATAATAGGGGATGATTTGTTGATAAAAGGTCTTTGAAGTGAGGGGTGAGGTGGGGAGAGTTGGTTGTTGACCAATGAGGTGAAAGCTCGGCAAAATATTAGGGGTGTTTTTTTCTTTGGCTATAGTTGTAACGGCAACGGAGTCCTTATGCACCTGCTGACAGCAGATGTGATCCTCAGGTGACAGGAACTCCTCCACCACGAGCCCCAGACCCTGGTGGAACTCGTCCACCAAAACCCCAGCCCCCCTCTCCAACCTCACATCTCTATCCCTCTGATACCTCCTCCAAGCACCTTCCCTCCTGGCAGCCAGTCTCGGAGACATGCCAACCTCCCTGCCAGCCTGCCGATGGACATGATAACACCTAATCGACATGTTCCGGGGGCACAACAACCTGCTGTGCAGCATCACTGCCGGACAGACATCAAGGTGATCGGCATAGCTCATCCCCCACAACGTGGCAAACCAGGCAACAAGTGGGATTGCCATGGCTGGCACAATCGTAATATTCCAACTCGCCCTCATCTCCTCAACTGTGCGCGCAGAGAGATCAAAGCAATAACAGTTGCCAATTTAGAATATCATCTCAACAGCCAGGTACATGCTATCGGCGCCAGGCAAGATGCCAAACTCGAGGCTCCAACCGGCAATCCATTCCGCAGGAGCAGTTTCATTGACAGCAGAGGGCCCAGGGGGCGCACCGACAAACCAGGCAGGGGTAAGCCCGAGGTGGCCACAGAACGAAGAAACCGACGCCATCAGATATAGCCACAGGGCTGGGGTCACGGTCGCGTCAGGCCCCGAATCGATTGTTGGGACAGGCGAGCCCGGAGCTGGGCCACCCACTGGAAGGACGTTAGGATGTCCCAGAGGGACTCCGGTGAGGTATCATTGCCCTCATAACTATCAATTCGCAGTGTTGAAAGCAGCATAGTGACGATAATGTATGTATTAGACGTAAATGTGGCAAGATGATCTTAGAGGGAGGTGTGGGTATCAAAAGTCTGGTCAGCAGTTGGCCCTCAACACCTACTTAAATAGTAGGCGACACCACCCACCCACCACCACAACACCATTTAAAAGCAACCAGACCGCCAACCCACCACATGCCCATGCTCTACGACAGCGATACATATTCCTGCCCACCACACAACTGCACTCTAATTGCAATATGGCACCCACCAAACACGGAAGGACAAGAACACTCACCCTTATATGTGCACCTAAGTGACCGAAGCTCAACAATCCTAACAAAGGGCCGTGCCCTGCTTCCCCCTGCCCTGTAAGGGCAAACCCACATCCAACACAGGCTAGAGATAGAGCACAGCCCGCACAATGTGTAAGGCTAAGGGCATATGGGGTTAGTATACACCCACCACAAACATAAGGTATGACACTGAACATTACAGGACGAGGATCCGAAGTCACACGCGGAATAACAGCACTGCTCGGCTCTGAGAAGGGCTTGAGAGATGTCCCTCTCCAGGCAACCAACGCAGCATCTACAGTCAAGGACATTGAAACGGATCAGGATGTACCACCCTACATCTCGTACCCACTATGCAACCTTTTCAGAACAGCCCTCACCCCCACCCTGCGCGACCCCTCCATGGTATTATTTGAATACCTTACCATCAAAGCTGAGCTGCGTCTAGTCTAATCGGTCCTTCACCGATCGATGGTGCCCTCAGGGGCCCTCAATGTCATGGCCGCAGCATTCAGACCCCGTGGCCATGGTGACCCCTTCACCCATGCCACTCTTACTTTCACGCCACCCGACCGTGACACCGTGATGGGCGAAGCTGTCCAAACCATTCCAACCCCACCAGGCGCCACCCTGGCTGACACGGTGTTCAGACTGTGGCCAATCACCCCGGTCCACATCCGAGATGTCAAGGAGTTTGGCTCTGAGGGGGTCCCGCCGTCGGTGCCGCCCTGGGGCCAAACGCCGACTCCCTGTACAATTCCGGAACTGTGAGAACAGAGGTCACCGGAAGTGCCGTGCTACACCCGATGGCGTTCAGGGTCCCCATCAGTGCATCGCATGATGTGAGGGAGGTGGGGTTGCGGATGATTGGCCGCAATCTGTACTACCTCTTCTGTGCGGAGACCAGCCCAGACCTGATCATCTGCGAGGAGGGCATAATGGTATCTATATACTACCGTGAGCAATAGGCTCCGGTAGAATAATAAAATAAACTAAAATAAAATATAATGAACTCCCTTAAGTAGAGGTCTCACCACCCCCCGGTGCACAACCCACATAGAACCCTGTGCGCACTACACTCTGAATAAAAGTGAAACCCATAGCTACCACCCATCAAATGCCAATCCTAAGTATCGCTCTGACAGGAAGATGTCTATCCAGTTGAGTACAGGAGTTGGAAAACCTAAAGACTGTAAAATCAAGAGTAGTTGTGTTCTGGAAACATGGTCAAAAGCACCATTAACATCACCAAAGAGGGCAGAGGGTACTTTACCATTACAGTTAGCTTGTTGAATATCATGAACAAGAGCCATAGCTGTATCAACTGCACTCCTGCCATGTCTTCCTCCCATCAGTTCACCATGTAGAAATCCCTTGGTTTCTGCAAAATAGGCAATTCTGTTGGCAATTGGTTTCTCTGAAATCTTTGGTCAGAGGTGGGGTCACTGGAGGAGGACTGTGTGCAATAGAGAGCAACTTTGATCGAGTGCTAGCGAGGTCACAGCCCCAACATCCAAAGATAACAAGCACAGTCCATCTACATGTATCTAGCAGTTAGCTCCGTAGGACGGCACGGCCATTAATGTCGGCCCAAAACACCACGTCTATTGTCTCAGACTGATCTAAGTCTAAATCTATTCTGTAAGGAAATCTAAGTCTATCCCACACACTGGCACCGGTGGCACACTGCCACTAGGTGTTTACACCTCATCCAATGTACCATCCCTATTCTGGTAGATGGGCTCATGGATATCGATAATGATCCAGTGGTGTGCGAGATACGACAAATCATAGCGCCCAACTAGCCTGGGATCCTCATCGGCATTACAAAGGGAAATACAGGGGAGCCCCCAAGTCAATTGCCCCCTGTAGTGCAGATCACGAAGGCCCAATATCTTCTGGCAACCGTAATACTGTTTCCAGCAACCCGCACCTTCGTACCTATCAAAGGGCACATCATCAAAGACCATGAACAAGGCGTGGGAGTTCATGTGCTTGCATGAAATCTCCCCGTCAAAGTAAACATGATCACCCAACCTCCTGACATAGTCAGTCTTGCCCAACCCAGATCAACCAATCAGACTGAGGGAGGGACAGCACTGGCGATCGTCCGGTCTAGTGTAGACAAAGCAATCAAGGTATCGGGTGACGCTGGGTATATCTCGATAGGAGCGGGTGTTGACATCCTCAAAGGGCACAATTTCATTCATATGGGCCTGGCCATACACAAGGTTCTTCTGTCCGTCGATCGATGGACGGTTGGCAATCAACTCTCCAGGGATAAGCTGTGTGGCCAAACGATCAATATCCGATCTCGTCGGAGCATTGATCAAAGTATGCCACTAGGAGGAGGGATGGTCCGACTTGATGATATCTAAGCTGCGGTCTCAACTAGTAGGCCAAAGACCAGTAGTGTCACAGTCCTCAGGATCCTGGGGGTCCCTCTTACAATGTATCGGACCCTTCCGCTGCCCCTCCTCCATACAGGATGCAGTGCAGTCACCTGCCACTGCCTGGGTACCCGCCCCTTGCCTGATATGGAACTCATGGGTCCCTACCTTGCTGACATAACACCTGAGCAACCCATTAGCGATATACTAGTGGAGTGATAGTGGGCATTAGAATTGGCATACAAGACATCGGGGTGACACCTAAAAGGAGAGATATTCGGATGGCACATGCGATTGTCCAAGCGAATGTCAAAGGCCCACACCGTCTTGATGTTTAGTGGGTCCCCCCTCGAGTTCAAACATATGTGGCCGAATATGTGCATGTGCCATTTCCCCTGGGCTACAACCTGCCCATTCAGATCATACCCAGGGCTTATACCTCTCAAAGCATTCAATAGGCTCCCTCAAGCGGTAGCGATGCTTGGAAAGCTCAGGATGAACTGCAGCCACAGTAGGCTTCGAATTGAGGTTTGAATAGGTGAGGAGCACCGACTTGCCCATGTAGCCCTTTGGGGGCCTCGGGCGCAACTGTCCCCTAGGCCTGCAGGAGGCGATAGGCACCATCTCAGGTTCAGGTGTGCCATCCTGACCGAGGACCTCATCCTTGGGGGCCACGATAATCAGGAGCCACTGGAGGAGCAGGCGACTGAATCACCACCTCGATTGTGGGAGGTGCTGGTGTTGGCGATACATAAGAGAGCGGAGAGGGAGATGGAGCAAAAAGGGGATCGTCATCGATAAAGGCCAAATCGTCAGAGGTGGCAGACACTAAAGTGGAAAGAGGGGAGTCGGGGTTTATAATGTGTTCCATTGTGAAAATGTGAAGTATAGATATCGTGTAGATACCTTTACAATATTAAAAAGCATCATTGCAACGGGAGGGGGACACCTCACCGTATAAAGGCAAATACGTTGCGCAGCTATTGTGTGGCTACCGAGTATGAACAGGGAGACATTGGGGGACATTCCGCGCAAATAGGTATGTTGGGCGGATTCTAAGTTAGAAACAGCAGCGAGTTTTGCAAGACTGAGTCTTGGCAAAAAGGGAAACTTACAAGATCCCCTCAGCGAATAGTACTCTTTCTAAGGGACAACGATCCGTTCCCCTTTTTTTGGGTACTTTACTAAGAAAAACGTAGGGGAGGGTACAAAAGGATAGGGAGGGGATAGTGCAACTATCCCGTTTCCTAAAAGGGTCAAACAGGCAAGCGTAAGCGTAGCATCCACAATTGGCATAGCAACCGTGTAATGCCTGACACACCAAGTGCAATAATCCCCTGTTACCCGGCCTTCACAGAAGAGCCCTATGGCAAAGCAACACCAACCCTAGGGCGGGAGGCACATGACTCAGTCTCTGAGTCATACCCTTGAGTCATACTCTCAGGCCCACCGGCCAAATGCCCTAATGTGCATAGTGCGCAGCACTCAGCCCAAAGCGTGCACACAACTGGCTGGTGCAATGAATAGTGCCCACATGCAGCATGCATATAGGCACCCACACCATACCACTGCCACACTCAAGGATGGATAAATGATAGTTGATGGACATTGGCAGGAACGACAACCCAGCTACATTGGGAGGCAATGTGCGCTCAGCTCACATAAGTGTTGATACAGGCAGCTGGATTATGGTGAAACCATACATCTCTGAGGCAGCGCCCTGTTGAGCCTTGGGCAGTGAACCCCGGCAAGGCTAGCAGACCTAACACATCTAGTGAATCATTAGGGCTGTGTGAGTAATATGGGCCTGCAAGGCGCATGCACAAGCAAACATGAAATTTAAGGATGGTACCACAAAGGTACCACATGTTACCGCAATTCATGGAGGTCAAACCACATCACATGACACCACACTGCGTAGCTGCCCACGGTTCACGATGCAAACTGGCACTGCAAGTGATCACAACACATTTCTCAATTGGTTGCGTGTTGCCAACAAACCATACATTGTACAAACCCTATCTGCAGTATTACGATTGACATCCCTTGGTTCTAGATACATTGAATAATTTGTCATAGCATGCGAAGTGACCCTACCAGGCAGTCATGCCAATAGATAGATTACCAAGTAAGTATCAGGGGTTTGAGGGGTCTCCCTCCAACAAAGGAGGGGTGGGGGACTAGTGGTAACGTCATAGGGGGGAGCAGAGGAGGGGGGAACCACCCCCCCTGCATGTTGTTATCTCAGAGTGAAATGCACGCATATCACAATTGATTTACGTGAACAAGCAAATAAAGCATTTTGACTAACTAGAAAGCAACCGCCTACTCCCAAAGGCCCAGGCTGGCTAAGTCACAGATGCACTGCTCCGCCACAGCATCATGCACCTGCTGAAAACAGATGCGCTCCTGAGGTGTCAGGAGCTCCTCCACCACGAACCCCAAAGCATGGTGGAACTAATCCACCAAAGCCCGAGCCCTCCTCTCCAACCTGACCGCCCTATCCGTACGATACCTCACCCGTGCAGCCCACCTCCTGGTAGCCAGCTTCGGAGACATGCCAAACTTCCTCCCAGCCCACCGATGAACACGATAACCCCTAATTGCCAGGTTCAGGCGGCATCCCAACCTGCGGTGCAGCATCACCGCCGGGCAGACATTGATGTGCTCGTGGTACCTCATTCCCCATATCGCAGCGAAGCAGGCACCAAGCGGAATAGCCCTGTCGGCCACAATCGTAATATCCCGACAGGCCTCATCTCCTTGACTGTACGCGCAGACAGATCGAACTAACAACACTTGCAGATGTAGAACATCATCTCAACTGTCAGGTACACGGTATCAGCAAGGGGCACTGTGTCGCACTGGAGGCTCCAACCGCCAACCCATTCCGCATGAGAGGTTCCATCGACAGCCGTGGCCAAGGGGGCGCACCGACAACGTGAGCAGGAGTAACGCCAAGGTGGCCACAGAACCAAGAAACCGACGCCATCAGATATAGCAACAGGGCAGGCGTCACGGTTGCATAAGGCCCCAAATTGAGTGATGGGGCAGGCGAGGCAGGAGGGAGGCGACCAGCGGGAAGAGTGTAAGGATATGTCCACAAAGGACCTGGCAGCTCCGGTGAGGAATCACTGCCCTCATCCTTATCAAGCCGGAGCGTTGAAAGAACAATAGTGACGATTATGTATGTATTAGAGGTAAATGCGGAAAGACGAACTTAGGGTGATGTGTGGGTATGAAAAGTCTATTCAGAAGTTGGCCATCCACACCTACTTAAATAGTAGGCGACACAAGGCATCCACCCACAACAACCATTTGAAAGCAACCACACCGCCAACCCACCACATGCGCATGCTCCACGACAGTGGTACACATTCCTGCCCACCACACAACTGCACCGTGATTCCAATATGGCACCCAACAAACTCGGAAGAACAAGAACACTCATGCTTACACCTGCACCCAAGCAACTCAAGCTCAGCCATTGTAACAAAGGGCCACGCCCTGGTGCCCCCAGCCGGCGCAACTCTAAACCCACATCCAAAACATGCTGGAGCAAGAGCACAGCCCGCCCAATGCTTAAGGCCATTGGCATATTGGGTTAGTGCACACCCAACCAAACACATAATGTATGACACTAAAGATTACAGGACGGGGATCCGGAGTAAGGCGGGGAATATGGCCACCACTGGCCTCCGAGAGACGCTGGAGGGATGTCCGTCTGTGGGCAACAAACACAGCATTGACAGTCAAGGACATTGAAACTGATCAGGATGTACCACCATACATCTGGTACCCACTATGCAACCTTTCCAGCACGGCCCTCACCCCTGCCCTGCGCGACCCCTCCAAGGTCTAGTTGAATACCTCACCATCAAGGCCGAGCTGCGGCTTGTCTGATGGGTGATTCACCGATCAATAGTCGCCTCAGGGCCTCTCGATGTCGTGGCGGCAGGATTCAGAACCCCGGCCCATGGTGAAACCTTCCACCGTCCCACCCTCACCTTCACCCCACCCAACCGAGACACCGAGATGGCCGAAGGTGTCCAGACCGTTCCAACGCCACCAGCCGCCACCGTCGCCGATACGGTGCTCAGACTCTTGCCACTCTCCCCATTCCACATCCCAGGCATTCAGGGGTTTCGCTCTATGGGGGGTACAGCCGTCGATGCCACCCTCGGGACAAATGCCGACCCCCTCTACAATACCGGAACGGTGAGAACCGAGGTCACCGGAGGTGTGTTGCTACTCCCCATATCCATCAGGGTCCCCAACGGTGCATAGCACGACATGACAGAGCAGGGGTTGTGGATGATAGGCCTCAATCTCTATTTCCTCTTCTGTGCGGAGACCAGCCCAGACCTGATCACATTTGAGGGGGGCATAATCGTGACAGTATGCTACCGCGAGCAATAGGCTCCTGTAGATTAATAAAATAAATTAAACTAAATCAACTCCCTCGAGTAGTAGTCTCACCACCCCCTGATGCACAACCCGCATAGAACCCTGTGTGCACCACACTCCGAATAGAAAGTGCAATCCCTAGTTAGAGCCCATCCAATGCCAATCCTAAGTATCTGTCAGACAGGAAGCTGTCTATCCAGTTGAGTACAGGAGTTGGAAAACCTAAAGCCTGTAAAATCATGAGTAGTTGTGTTCTGGAAACATGGTCAAAAGCATCTTTAACATCAACAAAGAGGGCAGAGAGTACTTTACCATTACAGTTAGCTTGTTGAATATCCTGAACAAGAGCCATAGCTGTATCAACTGCACTCCTGTCATGTCTTCCTCTCATCTGTTCACCATGTAGAAGTCCCTTGGTTTCTGCAAAATAGGAAATTCTGTTGGCCATTATCTTCTCTGAAATCTTTCCTAGACAGTTTAGCAAAGACACTGGCCTATAGGATTTAGGGATAGAGTAGTCAGGCTTGTTAGGTTTTCTGAGAATGGTACCTGTTGCTTCTCTCTAGCAGTGAGGATGGTAACCTGTTGTAAGTAGTACCTTGAATGGATCAACAAGAGGAGTTCAAATAGATTGATACAGATGCCTTAAACAAAGAATGTTGATCCCATCAGGTCCTGGTGCTTTGTTTGCTGCTGAGTGGAAGATTGCATCCTTCACCTCTAAGTCAGTAATATCAGGCCAGGGAAATGAGTTATCTGTTGGTGTATTCTGAATATTGAATGTTGAAAAACTGGCTAGTGGATCAGGAACCATGGTATCTGTGAACATCTGGTATTTTGATTCAAAGTCAGTAGCACTGTGTTCACCAAATACTAAAGTGGGAGTCTTGAGGGTCTGAGTTGGTCGTGTGTATTTAACTGCAGTGAAGATATCTTGATTATTGGCAGTGTTGAGGAAATTCTGCCAACAGTTAGCCTTACTCTCTCTGATTGCTCTGAAGTATGTGTTCCTATGTCTCTTGTAGTCAGGATATTCAGAGTCAAGTTGGGTACTTTTCCACTTCCTAAACTGTTTAGCCATTGCTTGCCTCATAGTTGAAAGCTCCTCAGTCCACCACCTCTTAGATCTTGAACAAGTCTTGCTGAGAGGAACATGCAAAGAGAGTGATTGATGAATTAAGTCTGTGACTATGAGGGTAGCCTTGTCTAAGTCATCAGTAGTAGCAGATTCCAAAAGTGTATACAATGTGGGAGTTGACTTATCCATTAAAGCACGAACCATCTCCCCTACACCTCCGGCGATTGAAATCTCAACACCAGGGAAATCATAGTGGGATCCACCACCACCCCCTCTCCTCCCCCTTGATGGCTTCTGCCTAGGGGAGCGATGCTACAACCCCTCCTCTCCCTCTGAGGTCTACCCCCTCCTCCATGGGGTTCTTGTTCCTGTTCGTCGTTTACTCCCGCTGATGAAGTTGAGTTCTCCCCTTTATCCCGCACTTCCTCTGCACATCGCTTAGGTTTTGCACGGTCGGCATTCTCTCCTCTTCGTTCACGGTCGGTGCTGAGCGTTCCAAGCCCTTGGCGAAGTACCTTTCCGTCTCGATTGTGTGGTCCTGTCCGGGAACACTTTGGTTAGTAACTTCAGCACCTCGTCTTTGTTTCACATTCGGAAAAGCATCGGCCGCGGTTACTCTAGTCTGTTGTCCCAGGTGTGCGGACCGTCCCCCCCCCTCACATCCCCCTCCCTCCACCTTCTTGGTCTTCGTCCCGTTGCTCGGTTACAGCTTCCCCCACCCCCCTCTTCCCACCCCCTCAGCTGGCACCTTACTGCTCCCCTCCCGCGGACAATCGTCGGTCGCTATACAAAAACCCGCCTGGGTTACGCCCGTCCTCTGGGCCGTCGCTAAGGCCGCTTTGGCACACCCCCCGGCGACCCCTCATCAGAGTCACATCCATACACCATCCTATCCTGCCATCGGGCACCGCTTCGTCCTCTGGCACTGCTCCGGTGTACAGGTCCATACTCTCGCTTCCTAGCTCAGGCAGATCCACGTCACTTATCAGACGTAAATTTCCTTTGTCAAGGGTTCATTCATTCCTTATGTTTTTATGCTTTCTGTAGTAGCTGTCGCTAAGGGTTCTCCTCTCCTTCCTGCTTGCTTCTTTCCATTCTACTTCCTTCGGGTGTAGGTGTATGTTCGCAGGATTTGGTTGGGCGATACGCAAGATGTGCGGTTGGTCTCATACCAGAGGGACTTGGGGGTTTGGATGTTTCCTGGCGTGAGGAGGATATGGTTTTTGTTGGCCATAGCGTTAAAGCTGAATGCTGTCTTTGTACCTTTTTTTTTTTTCTTTTTTATTTTTTTTTTTGAATCATGTGATTATTGATTTAGGTACAAAATCCTGCATGCAGCTCGCACTATGGCATATAAAAAACCTTAATTCCAAAAACTAAGAAATGAAAAAACAAAATTCAAACAACACATGCAAAACTCTCCAAGCGGGATCATCAGAACCCTGTCCCATCTCCATCGATGACTAACAAAACAAAAGTCAAGTAAAATCCTCCTTATACCGATAAGAAAAACACACAAGTAATAACAACCTCCCCGCCCTACCTGCCCACTGCCGTAGTTAAATAGAAACAAAGAAAACTCATCAACTGAATAGAAATTACCCTGAGGAGAAGCTCGAGCAGGGGAGTTTTTAGAAGTAGCAAGACCTAGAAGGCCGGGGCCGAGCTAGGGAGTTTTTGTGTTAAGCACTATCTGAGCCCGAACCCGGCTCAGGAGTAGCAGTATTGGCTCGAATGCGCAACGTGGTTGGAGGAAACCCTGTGCGAGTAGCGTAGAGATACTCAGCTAACCCCCTGAGGAGGGGAACCGAGAGCCAGAGGGGACCGTCAGGGCCAATGTGGTCCACACCTGAGAGATGGGTGAGGCGAGGGTGGGCCATAGCGGGGCAGTGGAGAATCGCGTGTTGGAAGGACTCATCGCCTTCCTCACAGAACGGACACAGTGGGCTGGAGTCCCTGCTCCTCCAGGATATATGCGCGGCAAGGTAGCTGGCACCCGAACGCATCTGATGAATACGGCCACATATAAATCGAGGAAGGCCAGTAAAGGCATAGGGAGTGAGGCAGGCACTATAAGGATACGAGGGGGGCACTGGCGGACTCAAGTCTAGCCAGTCAGCGAGGAGTGACTGTAACCGAGGAGCTCTGAGGGCTTAGTAGGTGACGCAAGGTATCCTCGACAGCGGGAGCGCTACAAGATCGGTTGAGGCGAGTGGGAGGGTAGGGATTTCCTCAATAAGGTCTGAAACCTCGTGACATAGGGAGTCTAGTGGTAAGTGCTTGGCTGAGTTAACCGCCGGGCCAAGCCATGAAGTAAGGTGGACGGCTTTGGGGGAGCCTCGGAGGGGAAAGCAATGATTGTCCGCAGAACGGCCCTGGTCCCAGGTGGGCACAGATTCGGGTATCCGGGCGGTGGCAGGGTTGAATTCCGAAGGGGCGCAGACCAAGCAGATGGCAGCTGACCGACGGCGGTGTTTGCAGATGGAGGAGATGGGTGGTAGTGAGGCCTCACGGTACAGAGCGCCGAGGCCGGTGGTGTAAAAGGAATTGGTTGTCCATCGGAGCACCACATGCCAGAACGAGTTGAGTTTCCTAAGAGTGGCTGTGTCCGGAACAAACAGGTCGCAGCCGTAGGTGAGAATAGGAAGAATGGCGCCGAAGACTAGCTTTCT
>Ga0307509_10000721_pt1 | contig 56621 bp, 68 predicted proteins | sample 10_EM_MG_FD_202245 | JGI IMG/M metagenome (GOLD analysis project Ga0307509, IMG submission 202245) | Populus trichocarpa ectomycorrhiza microbial communities from riparian zone in the Pacific Northwest, United States - 10_EM | ecosystem: Host-associated > Plants > Roots > Unclassified | place...
CCTGTATATATCACGTGCTCCGAAGCCAACCGCTCTCATCCACGATGCTAGCTCTCTAACTACCTTTGAGTAAAAACCATATATGAAACAAAGCGAATAGTCCTAAATACAATTTCTCACGCCACAGATGAACCCCGGGTTCCCCTAGAACATCGACCCGATGTTTAAAACAATCAACTATGGATAATAATACCCCACTAACCACCCAACCTCTTATCTCCCCTCGTTCCCTTTACCCCCACTGACATCTGTCAGATCAAAGCCCCGCTGCCCCATCGTCATAGCCCCAACCATCTCTCCCATAGCATCTCGACTGTAGTGAACCGCTTGGCCAATGCTACGAGTAGGCTGAAATGAAGGAAAATCACTGCCGCGTGGAACAAAAAGAAGTAGATCATCGAAATGATAGCGCTTGGCAAGTCCTGGAGGGTCGTGTAGTTGCCGTACATGAGCTGACACTTCCGATTGTGATACCCTTTCCAGCAGTCTTGGGGTTGACCATCTTGCATGGAGTTTCCGTCCTTTCTCCTTTGCCTGCTGAAAATCACGGATAAGAACTACATCGCCTGGTTTTGGTATTCGGTACCCAGGGCTCTTTCTCGGCTGGATGGCATCTTGTTTAACCGCTAGTCTCTTACCCGCCAGCAGACTCCGTTCTTCGCGTGAATCAATATAGCCATGAATGCTAGGTTCCCGTGGTATAGGAATTCCATCTTGTATATCCGCCAGGCCCTGCTTAATTGCTTGATCGAGACCATCTTGCGGGTTCTGACTCAATGAAGGATTAAATCCGAGTAGTATTTCGGCCGGTGTATACCCATGAACTTGCACACCGCCAGTATTAATGGCCAACACTGCATTTCTAATCTCGCGACTCCAGTATTCTGATGATCCCAGCGACAAACACTGTAGGCAGATTCTTCCCATCAACATTTGCACGTATCGCTCGCTTAGTCCAACCGACTGGGGATGGGAGATAGCAGACGGAAAATGCATACCCCCATGGTCCGCCCACATCTTCGAAATCAGTGCCCCCGTGAAGTGACTTCCGTTGTCGGTATAAATGCTGAGTGGCCATCCTACAACCGGAAACACATGATCCAAGAGAGCTTCCATTGTTGAGACTTGATCAGCCTTCCTGACTCCGACAGCCCATAGAAACCGAGAGAAGTAGTCGATAACGACAAGTATATAGGCATATCCGGTTGCTTTGCACGGTGGGTTGATAGGTCCAACATAGTTCATTCCAATCATATCTAGCGGCTTGAACTGTATAATCGACCTTATTTCTCCCCCCTTTTGTATTTTCGAAACATGTTGACAGGGTAGGCAGGAAGCAACCCATCGTCCTATATCCTTGGCCCGTGATGGCCAGTAAACCTTCCCATGGGCTCGCCCTAGTGTAATTCGAGTCGCGAAGTGCCCATGACCCTCATGGAGGTTATGTAATACCTTCCTCACATCCTCCTCCAACACACAACTTGCGAGTTCACCATTTTTCTCCCTGTAGAAGATCTTAGGATCCCTCCCATCAACCATCACATACTCCCTCATCGTGCGCTCCAACATCCTCCTCTCACTCCGGCCCAGCTTCATCCCTTTTCCTCCCATTAAACCTTCCCATTCGTCCAGTCTCGCGTGAACCACCGCTCCATACATGCCTGACTTCAACCACTTTTCCCACCTTCTTCTCATCATGTCATTTGCCGCTTCCCTTAACTCTTCATCCTCCGTTCCGCTACCCTCTACTCTTTCCTCCACTCCCTCCTCTCTCACTTCCCCTGAATTCAAACTCATTACCCACTCTGCCCTTGTATTCCCAATTATGAAAGTTGGCTCCTCTTCTAAACCCTGACCCTCAATGTTCCAGAATGCTTTCTCACTCCTTACAGCTTGGGCAGACAGGGAATTGACCATCACATCTGTAGCTAGGCCATTTACTGGAATGATTGATGAGATGACGGGTGTCGGCCCCTCCATGTCTTCAGCGATTGGAGTTTCCATCAAGTATGTAGGTAATGGTGAAAGCCCATCTGCAATTCCCATGAAATGTATCCTTGCCGAACGATGAAACAAGCGTAGGTCATACTCGCCTAGTCTTTCCGGCCACCGGGCAATCCGCCCGTGCGCATCATTATCGAGACCGATTAAAAGCGTTTTCAAAGCTGAATGATCAGTATAAACTAAAACAAGGTAGTCAGATGCTATGACCATCCACTTAATCTCAGCTAGACACCTGATAACTGCTAGAGCCTCTCTCTCAGAATTCGAGTATCGTGTTTCCACGTCGGTCAAGCGGAAAGAAATAAACATAATTATTCTCTCAGCCGATCGATGAAGAGTTGTATTTCCAGCTTCGGTCCCTGGCTCGACACCATCTAGTTGGAACAAAACACCTCCGATGCCTTTCTTACTCGCATCCACAGGTAGGTGATACTGCCCTTGTGGATTTGGTAAAGCCATAGCATTACCTGCTATCGCTCTCTTGATAGCCTGAAAGGCTATTTCCTTTTCCCTATTCCAGTAAAACTCCCTTTCTTCCATCTGCCTATTGCGCTCCACCGCACCATTATTTTCCTTCTTTACTATTCCTTTCATAACGTCACTCGCTCCGTACTTAATAATTCGTACCAATTCCACTCGGCCAGGAATAAATCGTCTAAGAAAAGGTGTTAAATAGCAGAAGGCCTCGACGTCCGCTTGACAGGTAGGGGTAGGCCACTGAAGCATTGCCTCCCACTTGCGGAGTGACAGCCGCAATCCATTTGGCCCCACTTCTAACCCAACAAACTGTAGGGAATCACAGAAGAAAAAGGACTTCGAGTCCTTTAGATACATAGGTCCCCAAACGGATCGTGGAAAGAAATGTTCGTGAAGAAACCGATGCATGTGAGCGAAGGTGGTAGAACTCCCATAACTGTCATCTATCATCCCGTCAAATGCCACATCACCTTTATCCCCGATCAGCGAGTCAGAACCCTCAAGCAAGTCTCCACTACTCGGATCCATCCCACTCGGTATAGCCCCAAATACAAGGTCCCGGAATCGACTGTACCTATGAGTTCCACCTGTCAAACCTTGCCCCATCACATTGTAACAATACATGCCATACGGTGTTACAAAACCCAGCTTTGTCTCATCTCCTGGTCGAACTGGAATCGCCCAGTAAGAGTTTTCTGCGTCAGTCGTGAAGAAAAATCGCTTTCCCTTTTTCAGTATTGTATATACAATTTGCTCCAACCGTGGGCATGGGTACTGCGATTTCTCGGTAACTTGGTTCAACGGAATGAAATTGTGAACCATTCTGAGTCGATCCTTCTTGGGCAAAGTATCGGCTCGAGGCTTCAGAGGAAACTTTGTTCTTGCCCCCCATTGGGAATCGCACTGAAATATTAACCCTGCTTCCTCCATCTTGGGTAGAAGTCGCCCACAAAATGCTATCTCCTCCTCTGTATAGAGCGGAATTCTCGCCCTGTAAGGCTTTGCATTCGGCATTAGAACAATTGCGTGTTCTATCAAGTCGGTCTGTCTAATTCGAAGAAGGTCCCTCTCAAATACATCCTTCCATGTATATAGTAATCTTTTCGCACTTTGCTGCTCGTGCAAACTCAACTGATGCCCAAGCTGCAGGGATGTTGTTGCAAACCACTCCTCAATTACTGCTTGGGAAACTCGGTCCTCGGTCGGTATCTGTCGGGTTTCGGGACGGCAAGTGGTAGGAAAGAGCTGCGCCTTATTTCTTGTCAACGCAGTAGTACCCAGAACCTTCGCTGTTTCCCACTTCCTTTGTTTCCCATCATAATCGCATTTCACCTCTTCATTTCCGCCAGCTTCCTTATCCCCCTCCTGCTGCCTCGAACCCTTCCCATTATCCTTGTTCTTCTCTTTTATCCTATTTTGTAAACCACAATCATCACCTTGACTTACTCCTCCTGTAGATAATTTTCTCCATTGATATTCCCCCTCCGTAGCGCTCCCAGATTCCTCCTTCCTACAGGTTCCACAAAATACCCAGTCCCTCTTCTCATTCCCGTCCTCCTTATCCACTGTTCCACAAGGGGCATATATGCGTCGCCCAATCCCTTGCCACCAGAGCGACGCAATTAGTTTTCCGAAGGAAGAGGTTCGTGTGCTCCCTCCTCCCAATGGTCCAATTCGTTAAGAAGCCTCTCCACTGCATCTTCCGCTTCATCATCATCCACATCAAAGAAGGACTGCGGCTCAATATTTTCCATTTTTACCCCAATCTCACCACTTGGAACTGCAGGTACCTTCCTTCTCACGCGATCGCTTCCCTCAATAAAAAGTGTGCAGGAATCGTGATACTCAACTGCTCTCACTTGTTTCAGCCATCTGCGTGAGAGTAAGTGCTGGTAGGTTTGCGAAACAGAAACCTCATAAGCCTTAATTCTTGCCAGAACCCCTGCGACAACGACATCGAGCCAGACATAGTGGCGCAAGACAACCAGCCGATCATCAGCTAACCTCATTCCCAATCCAGTGACCGGAAACCTTTCCAACCGTAGCTTTTCCACGAGTTGTAACGAGATTAAATCTAACATAGCACCGGTGTTAACAAGCACTTCCTGAACTCTAACCTTACCAATCCAAGCCTCAATGTAGAGACACTCTACATTATCATCTGCTCCTTCCCCCGCTTCACCTAGAACTTCTGTTCCAATCGAAAACTTTGAGGAGTGCAGCGTCATAGGTTCAACTCGCCCCTCAGTAGAAGAAACTCGTTTCTTCCGCGAGCGAGGAACTGAGGATCGCAGGAGTTCTGCTAGATCTCGTCGAAGTGGAGGCGAGCAGTCGAGAAGTTGCGGTAACGTAATTTGCAAACGTGAAGAAGGACCATTCAAAGCATCACGGATCGTAAAAGGACTCTCACCGTGCATCCAGTTTATGGGAGCTGTCACGACCTTTTCCTTTGTCTTTTTCGGGAGTGTACTTACCGGGAATATTCTCTCAGAAGGAGTCCGCTCGACTTCCTCAAATTGATTACCCACTCTTATAACTTCCTCCATAGCTTCCAGTCCATCATCCACAATTTGGTCTTCTTGCTCTACCTCCTGAATCTCAGGTTCCCGGCGGTGAGCTAAAGGGTTATTCGTAGAGCGGAAGGAACGTCGCAGGTTGGTGTTATTCTCCATAGGTTCCGCATTTCGCCTTGGCACCTTTGGAGCCCTATGACTAGCAACGATATCCGACTCACTATCGTCTACCCTCACGCGCTTCTCCGCGAAAGCGTTTTCAAAAATAGTGCGGACGGCCGGAATTCTGGCTGCAACCACACAAGCAATTCCCAGATCTTCCTGACTAACAGAACAAGAACGAAGACAAGTAACTGGGGCTGAACTAACTGTTCCTACCTTTGGGTGATCCAAGGGAGAACGAGGAACCAGAGGTCTAGAAGCGATCTCAATCGAATTGCTACTGGAAAGCGGAGTTGCCTGATTCGTGTCAGGGCGACGAAATTCCTGCATTGTTTGCTCTCTCTCCCGGCGAATTCTTTCTCTGACTTCCTGTTGTTCGTAAGCAGACAGCGGCTGATTCACACAAGTATCAGAATAGTGGCCTCTATTTCCACAATTAAAACAAGTAACTCGGGGATTAGGACGACGGTTATTTGCTGGATTACCAGCTGAAGAAAACGGAAGACGCGAGCCTCTTCCCATCATCGCTTCATAAGAGAACATGAATGCATTGAATTGCTCCTGTGTCAAGCCAAGAGGCATAGCGAGATTCCCAGCAGATGGTTGAGCAATTTCAGTCTTACTAACCATGTTCACAAGAGGCATCGTTGGTGCAGTATAGAGCGGTGCAGGTGCCTGAGAATTATCCCGCGAACCTTGATTAGGTCGGAATGGGTCTGGTTCCCCAATTTCCTGAAAAGAAAACTTCACTACGGTTAGTGCTTTCAGGAAGGAGAAGTTAGGACAATCCTTGAGATTGAAGGTAACTCTCTGCTTCCGCTCTTGGTCACGCATTCCTTTCACAAAAGCGATTGCGAATAAAGAATCCATTTCCCGTGGAATCTTCCTTGACAACTTTTCCACCCGGTGAACGTAATCACGGATATGCTCAGTTTCCCCCTGCAGTAATGAAAGCATTTCATTCTGTACTGCAAATAGGGAGGATGCTTGAGTTGCTTTAAGCCCATACCTGTCCTTAAACTCCATCACGATTTTCCCGTAGTCTTTCTTGTTTGCCTCTGGAAGTACATAGTACCACCAGTGCCAGGCATCACCATTGCGTTCGAGGTTCTGGCGGAACAATCTAATCTTGGAGCGGTCAGTAGCTTCACTAATTCCGGGAGTTACAGATAAATCCCAGAAAATGCTGCAGTCTCAACATCGTCGAGATACTCTTCAACATTTTCGCTAAGGTCAGTATTCGCCCCGTTAAAGAGGTTAATCTTGATAAAACTGCTCATTCTGTTAGGCAGACAAGCAGCTGATAAGAGCGGGAGAGAAGAAGACGGGGGAGAAATGCGGAAGCGAGATATCAGTGGCTCCTCTTGGGCTCCTGAACGAGTAAGCTCCCAATATCTCCTACGGAGATTTTGCTGGATATCGATAGGTTTGCTGTACGAGCAAGTCGACTTTGCCTCCAGGATTGCAACCTTCCCAGGGGGGGTTCACGAAAAAGAAGCAAGAGCTAATCGTGAGGAAAAAAACAAAAAGGTAAAAAAACCGAACTATAGAGTCTTCCGGGTGTGAAAACCTGGAAATCCGTTTCAGAGCACCACTGAAACTTCGATTCCGGGCCACAAGAGAAAAGGCTGTCGGTAGCCGTAGATTCACTTCCCACAGTGGAAATGATTTCACGAACGGACAAGAAACAAAAAGCAACAAATCGATACTACCGGAGAGGCAAACACCGCTCACACAGCCGGAAGGAGAACGAAGTCGATAGAATCACGAAACTCACGATGAAGAAAGAAAGAAAATCCCAATCACGTTCCGAAAAGGGCCTCCTCGTTGAGGTTGTCGTTGTTTTCCTGTCGTGCTCTCCCTCGTTGTTTCCATGAATCTACTTACAGCCACTTATAACCTTGCCCCCCCTGTATATATCACGTGCTCCGAAGCCAACCACTCTCATCCACGATGCTAGCTCTCTAACTACCTTTGAGTAAAAACCATATATGAAACAAAGCGAATAGTCCTAAATACTAGAAGCCCCTCGACCGAACGGTCAAGCGTGTACTCATGGTTGAAAGTGTAATGTCTGATGTAGGAATTGTCAGACTTTAGTATAACAGTCCAATATCACGTATTACGTGGTATAAGAAGCTTGAGGAAATTATATTTTATAAGTAGTACTTAAACCAGCAGATTGGGTCACATTTAGGAAGCTTAAACTGTAAAGGGACTTTTGAAATATAAAAATAAATTAACATGAGTAGAGACAAGACAGGTAACAAGAAAACAGAATCACAGCAGAGGAGAAAAGACTTGGTTGAATTCACAAAGTGTATTCAGTCAGAGATTGAATATAAAAGACTAAATACCAGAGAGAAGTGGTAGAAGACACATACCAGAATACGAGAAACCTGCCAGGCGTAACCGTGACCACAGGGTAGCAATCTAGCTACTATGTAGTATTAATATACGCAGGCAACTCGGTAAGGAACAACAGATATGACTTACAGGCAGGAAGGCAAAGCAAAGCCAATAAAGAGGCTATAAAGAGAAAAGAAGTTCAAACCAGAAGAGTTCTGTGTAGAAGACTAATTAAAGAATGAAATTAGTATTACGATTATTATATGACAGAGGAGGATAGCCAATTAGGAAGACTTACCAGAGAGAAATTATAGAAGCACTTCTGGATATACTACTTTATCTGTCTCGATAGGGGATTGCTCCAAGGGTGGGAGTATTAGTCCTTCCAGGAATGTGACTCTTGACAGAGGTACATGTAGTTGCCCACGACTAAAGGCAGGGGTGCGTAAATCGACACCAACCTAATCGAGGGACTGCCCCTGGGATTTATTAACTGTCATGGCAAAGCAAAGACCGACAGGAAACTGAGTATGCTCTAGGATGTAAGGCAAATCCTTATCTGAAGTGGTAAGCTAAATCCGTGGGAGAAGACGGATCATGCAATCAAAGCATCCAGCCAGAATAGCTACCTGTAGACAGGTCAGCCAGATTCCAAGTGGCCTCATCCTGGTACCATTGCATAAGCCCTTTATGGGACTCAGATTTTGGATCAAAATTAGAGGGGCAACAATCTTGGGTGGCAGGTAGGATGATGGAATAGATCCAAGATAGATACTCGGCAAATACTCCACCGCAAAGGGCTCTGCAGCTGCATCATCTTCAGGTACATTGACATGGTTGATAGCTTCAAACATGTGCTCCTCGCCAGGCATGCTTCCCAACAGTACATGATTGAAATCGTGCATAGTGTCATGCCAAAGGCAAGAGTAGCTCTAGCTGCGAGAGGGCTGTGTATTATGACTGTCTTATTCAATAATGAATGTAGATACAGACAATTACATAGTTGATCAACTGAAGACCGCCGAGAAATATTGGCTGGTAGTTGAAGCTTACCATGCAGGAGAGTATTAGTAATCATGGTGGTAGAGTTTGTACCTGTTCAGAAGTGTTAGATATTATAGCCTGATATTCAGTCAGAAGGAACAAACCTTGATTAAGCTGTCTTCTAGATTGCTCAGGTTCATCAGGTAGAGGTTGGCCTTCTGTTCTTCTGTTCTATCTTTATTGTGTGGTTTGCCTCCCCTAAAACAAATATTGAAGCTCTTAGAATTGTAAATAATTATAAATAGAAAAATCAGCGAGTGATTAGAACTTGAACAACTAACCAGGCATGTACGACAAGTATGGTATAAGCCTCCTCTGCGATCATGATCGCAGTAAGCATTCTCCAGAGTCTGCCGCCAGCTTCCGCATGATCGCATCCAAGGTATAACCTTATGGGAAGTCTTTCCGTATTGTTGAAGTGTGGAAATTGTAGTTGTTGTTGTAGGAAAAGCAGTATGTGAGGGGAAAGAAAAATGTGGAAAGAAATGATAGTAGAGAGTAATATATAGAGGAGGGAATGTAGGTTGCAAAGCCAATTTCTTTGTATTAGTACCCAATACATATAGGAGCATTCCAGAATATTTCACTGTGATTACAAATACTCTTGCTGTACTTTATATCACACTTGTGCCAATATTTTGATTATGTAACCAGCAGGTTTTTGGACGATATTTTGGTTGCGGTCATTTTGATGACAAATCTTCTTATTTTTTGAAGGAACTGCCTGGTACATATTAAGACAATTTCTCACGCCACAGTACCAGTACAATATTGTAGTAAATGCCTGGTTAATCCAAATTACGTGGCAATTATCTTGCCCAATTGTTTTGCCTTAAGGGGGAAAATCTCCTATAATTATTGGACTCGAGTACCGTACTGTACTCCCACTGTGCTTCGGTGGGGGCTTGTTTTCCTGCTTGTGTGAACTTATATCTTGACATGTCTGGTGGAGGGGAATAAAAGCTTGGTGTTACGATCAGGTGGTGTTGACACCCCCACCGACGTCAACGGTAATATTAGATCCCTGATCCCGGAGCCCGAAATTCCCATTCACCCTGTTGTACTCCCTAGAATCCTATCTAGCACAGCTGCGCCTTTGGCTAGAAACCCAATACCGGCTCCTAGAATTGGTTCAAATACATAGAAAAAAAAAAAGAAACAAAAATCTTGTAATCGTGTGGCTGCTAGGAGGAAAAAATAAAGGAATAGTAAGGAAGAATAAGTACAGTATCCCTGCTCCGTTAACCCCAAGCACAGCTATAAGAATTATGCAACCATGTCCTGAAAGCCTGCAAGTCACTAACATCATAGACACACGTTACATGCACAAAAGGAGCAACAATGAAAATAAAGAAGAGGTTCAAAGAAGCTTACCGTGAGCAATCCAAGACTTTTGAACAAGCCTTGGGGGTGGCTATCTTGGTTGTCCTTATCGAACCTTTGTACATTGTGGTTGGTTCCCTTTTTAATCCACTTGACCAACTTACGAAAAGCCACTTCCCGAGCCTGGCTCCAACACGCTAAGGAGTCACTGATGGCCGAGGCGCAAATGTCCCTAGCTGAAATAAACCATTTGCATCCTAATAGTAGCCCCAGTTAGAAATACCAATAGTGCGATCGCGGAACACCCAAATATACAACCCCCCAAATACTGAGTGCCCAGGAGCGTGCTGCGTATTCGAGGAGGTTGTGTATTTGGGTGTATCGCCATTCTAGTTGTGGACCCAAAGGAAAATGAAAACATGCAGAAAAGAGGCTCTGCCTCTAACTAGGACAACCCGTACATGGCTAAGAAGGTATCCTCATATTTGATTAACCCGTTCATAAACAGCCTAGTGTCCACACGTACGTCGCCACCATGTCCAGCAAAGTTTCCTGCAACAATTCTGGTCCTAGCGTTGTGTTTCCTACCTTGCTTCCGACAATGATAGGTGGCAAAGAATCTCTTGCCCATCTTGATAGCATTCTCTCCCAGTGCACAGTGCATATTTGCCTCCTTGGTCAACACTTCCGTTGTTTCGGTCAATGCAGCCATCGTTTTGGTCAATGCTTTTATTCACAATGTGTACTCGCACTCTTCGTCGTGAACGTGGTTCTGTAAGGCAAGAACATCACTGTTCAATTTGTACATCAATGTTTGCAAGAACCGAGCACCTTCGTTTCCGTAAGTGATCTGATTCGCTAGGGTTCTCACACCCGTCCCAGACATTTTTGTAACTCAGTCCCTCAAAGCCCATTTAGCCCTAGGGACCTCTATTTTGGATCTGCACTTCCATCAACCTCGGTGTACACTATCCCGGTTGCCATCTCAGCAATTGATAGGTAGCTAGCAGGCAAGACTACTTTGATAGGTAATACATATTTTCTGAGAGATTGGGATAATATACTGTCGTAGTCTTTATAGAGGCAGAAACCCAAATGGTAGAATTTGTATCCGTGTTCTTATCAGTACCTTGCCACAAAATGAAGCGCGGTCCTAATCTAGCGACACCAGTGGGTGGGAAAGGAGGAAAAATGAAAAATAGAAAGAAAAAAGTGGGCCCAGCACCGATACCAGTACCGGTAGATAATTGTATTTAGGGATGGAGGAGGAGAATAAGAAGGAGTGGGTGGAAAGGAGAGGAGGGTGGAAAGGAGAGAAGGATGGAAAGGAGGGGCAGGTAGAAAGGAGGAGAGGGTGGAAAGGAGGGGAGGGTGGGACAAAGGAAATGTTTGAGAAATTCTAGCACCGATGGCCTTTTCAAAATCGGTAGCTTCCTGCGTACTCGAGTAGTTCAACCACCTCAATGAACCAAATCAAATGACAACAGGAGGGCGAGGAGTGTCTCAAACAGCGGAATTGGCAGAGGCAGTTAATAGGTGAAAACAGTGGCTGGATGAGGATGAGGATGAGGAGAGGAAGAAGATAGGAGAAGGAGAAGGATGGAGGAAATGGAAACAGAGAAGGGTGGGATGGAAGAGAGACCATTCACAAGTGAGAGACTCGAGCGGAGCCCATGATCTCTAACTGGACCAGGCTTAACCCTGCGTCCGTTCTGCCCAATCTGGTTCCAGAAATAGTGCCAACCCAAAAGTTTAGTGTTACCACTCATACTCACACCAAAAGAAAGTTGTTCTCTCTCACCTTCCTTCTTTCTTCCTCACTTTTCTTGATCTTAATATTGTTGCTACTAGTATCCAGCTATTATTTTTTATATGAAACTTTGTCGGTTTTTTAAATTTTGATTTATTAAGGAGAATCAAATATGTCAGACTCTCCTCAAGAGGTACTAGCTCCGACTTCCCCTCAGGGCTTGGGTGTGCCCCTCACTCCTGTAGTGGAGGAGGTATCTTCTACAGCAGATCCTGACCAAGTTAAGGAGACCCATCGGGAAGAGCAGAAGGAGGCAAGCAAGAAACCACCTATGACGGGAACGGCTGGGCGTCCTCCTGGGACTGGATCGGGCTCTGCGGCTCCGCCCTCTGCTCTTCCTCCGCGGAGGACTGGAACCACAAGTTTATCAAGACCACCACAGAGATCTACCGTTGGAATCAATGGGGCCACCGGCACTGCTAGCAATGCTGCAACAGGTTGAACCGTTTCTGGATCGACTAACAGTACTACCAACAATGCTCCAGCAGCTGCCTCGAGAACGGCTACCGGCAATCGCTTCTCCCGCTGCAAATGCTACTCCCTCACTCAAGATGAAGGGAACCGTATCCAGTTCAAGCAGTTCGACTAGTTCTATCGCTGATGGCCGGTCTTCTGCAGGAAGCACTGCAAGTACCGCTAGCAATGTGAGAAGGGCTGCTACCTCTACAACCACACCTACAGCACCTTCACATTGGCCACGCCCTTTGATGTCTGCGCTATCTAATACCGCAACTGGTGGGCACGCTTCATCTCCGTCCACGGTGCGGGTGAATGCTCTCTCCCCTGGGCCGGCGTACGCCACCCGACGGCCTATCTCTCAGGCTGCAAGGGGAACTACGGGAATCTCCCATCTTTCTTCTCGGCCCAGCCCTTCGACTTTACGTTCGAGAGCTACGGGACCCAGTGGGACTCTCAGTGCATCGAGTACCACTTCTTCAAAGGAGTTAGAAGTGTTAAAAGCCAAAGTGTCTGACTTGAAGGAAAAGAACAAGGTGCTTTCAGAACAACTTTCCAAAGGCGGCGGCTACCCTACCACCAATGGGAATGCCAAGACAGCTACTGAAGAGTTGGAGTCCGAGCTGGCAGACCTTAAAACATGGATTACTATCATTGAAGAAGCGGTGAGGTTTTATCGCATATTACACCATAGCAGATCTGAGGCTACAAATTATATAGAGCATGACAAGCTACAGGCCCATTGTAAGGATGCTGAGGCAAGACTTGCAGCCCTGGCTGCGGAATCTGTCTTAAGGATAAGGGATACAAATGATAAGATGATTGCTAGGCATGCAAAAGAACTCAAAGGTCTTGAGGATGGCTTCGGTGCAAAAGAAAAAGACATTTTCGCACAGATTAAGGCTCTGAAAACTTCCTTTGAGTCTCTAGAAGCACGCCAGGGTGGGGAGGCCCATCAGCAAAAAAAGATTTTTCTCCGGACAGACAGAGCCTGCTTCAGGATGAATAGCATCGTCTCTTTGCGTCTGGTCCGACCGCATCTCCGGTGCCTTCCTTGCCTTTCATCTCTTGCATCTGGTGCACCTTGACACCCCACTTTCCCTCCACATTGTCCAAGGTGCTTGTTGCAGCCCCACCTCCTCGTAGTGCCTCTACCTTGTATCAGCTCCCTTATGCTCTTGTCTACTGGCCTCCTACCTACTCCTTGGAGTTGCGTGCGTTTAGCGGCCATCAGTACTACCCTCCCACCTCTGGCGACCTAGATCTTTCCGCCTCTGTCGGCTTGTGTCGGCTTCTGTCCACTAATATTCTATATCGCTTTTTTCTTAGTCTGCCCTCTACTGTCACTACCGTGATTCCTTTACAGTTCACGAGATGCCCGGCAGGGCCGGCATGGAGACCTCTGACTTTGGTTTGCCTCTCTTGTGGCAGCGGAGCATAGTTTCGCATTAATCATGCGCAGAACTCAGGCGGCCGAGTTAAAGCCGAACACTTTCTATGGCAATCTCTGCCTCAAGTTGCCGGCTTCAACTTGGCCCCCTATTTAATTCAACATATTTACAACATTCCCTGAAACACCTATGGATCATGTAGTACTCCTGCGGCCGAGGAGAAGCCGGATACTCCATATGGGGACTGCCACCATAAGTGTACAGCTTCACCCGAGCCATATATTCATACGGAACAATTCATCCTATTCAAAGCATTCCCTTCGATGCTCAGGAGTCATGTATTAGTCCCACGGCTGAGGCGAAGCTGGACACTGAATATACCAATTCCCACCTTAAGTGTACAGCATCAATCCGGCCGGATATTCTTTTGGAACAATTCAATCTATCTAAAATATTCCCTTCAACGCCCAGAGATCCAGTAGCACTCGCCCACCCCTGTTGAAGCTGGACACACAATATGGGCACTGCCACCTTAAGCGTACGGCTTCAACTTGGTAGTATATTCATGCAGAACAATTCAAGTTTTTTAAAACATTCTGCTAAATGCCCGTTGATTCTGTAGTACTCCGGCGGCCAAGTTGAAGCTGCCCTCATGCCTCAATAAGCGAACTGCCACGTTATGTGCCTGGTTTCAACTCAGCCGAAGCAATACTCTATATAATTGGATAGAATAATTTAACATATTTCATTAAATGTTCTCAGATCAATCCTGTAATTCACTATCCATTGATTCTCATGGCTAGGAATTACCCGCGCCTGTCCAATCAGTGCCCCTATTCTTACTATACACATGTCAGGACTATTGATCCGGTTGCCGACTCGAATATATTCACTTGGAATGTGCAATCTGCCACCATTCATCGGATCGAGTATGCGAACTAATATCAGGTGATGGACACCTGCGGCCTCACTTAGAATATTTCTTATCGTGAAAAGTGCTAGCAACCGAGCAAGCACACGTCGTTGTAAATCTCCATAGTTCGCTTCCCTACCAGTCTGGACCCACTCCCAATCATTTCTAGAGCCAGCGTTGCGGAATGCGTTGGTTCCAGTGCAGCAGGCCCAGGGGATCTGGAACCTGTCACTTTCCTGAAAGTCAGGAACTGGGATATCCAGCTGAGCAAATCCTTCTACAGGAAGTAACCCCAGTTCGGCGGGGTCCGCAGGCAACCCCCTGTCATCCACCGCAGTCTGGCTGATAAAACACACTATCTCCTCCATCATGTTGGAATACTAGATATTGAGGGCAGTGCATAATTCGGTCAGCCTGCTGGTGTTTCTCATGCGGCTTTTAAGAACCCACTCTTGTGTCCTGCGCCTTGAAACAGTTGGCATTTCCATCCCACTACCTTCTACCAACATCACACCTTCAACTTTCGAAACTACTTCTATTGTCTGCAACCTGATTCCGAGAGGATGCTGGCGGCCTTAGGGTAACCACATCTGTCGGGTGGCTTCATTCTTGTTTGTGCTGTGGTAGCCTACTTTAATCTGATTCTTATGTGCTAGTTTACCGATCTGGGTTCAATACATCGATATGGATCCAAAATGCTGTACGTGAGAGGCAAAGTGAGTCAGGTAGTGCAGCTTGGAGAAGTTGAAGTGGTCCTCACTCTGTATCAAATCTGCCTGCCGATTGGACTTTTTAACCCTCTCTTGATTAGCCAGCTGATGGCGATTACCGACAGTTCTATTGTGGACTTCTTTAACACACTGATCTGCCCTTAGTGCCCTTGGCTCCTGATCCTGGCGATTTACTTGAGGGTGAGTAGCCTTTGAGGTACAGAACTCACGAAAAATGTCCTTTGTCTGGTGGAATGTCTGCAGGTCGCTTTTCATCTAGAAAAGTATGTCTGGTGTATGACTGCCATATTGAGCCATGAGAGTGAAGTCCAGCAGCGCAGTAACCCACTTCAAAGCGCTCTGGAAATCATGATACAGAGACCTGACCAGATTTTGCAATGCGGACGGCAATACCGCTAAAATACCACAGCCGCAATTGGGCATCTCCTTTCCTTGCGATTGTCTGATTTCGCAATAGGCCTTTTTCTGTAGGCTGCATCCCATGTTAGGAGGGATTTCTGTCCAGGCATTGTCAAACCCCTGCTGCCATTTATGCTTTTTCGGGAATCCTTCCACCCATTCCATCATATGTTTGAATAAGCCAAGGTAGAAAGTGGGCAAAGGGTGGGGCTTGTGTAGGTCCGCGGGGCTTACTCGGTCGAGTCCGGTGAATAAATTGTTTCCTATTATTATACCCAACCGCTGAAAGTATTCTGCAATGCCTGCTGCTTCTGCCGGCTCTTGCCGCAAGGCTTTCTCTCTATCTAGCTGATAGTCGCTGGTCTCATACATCCGCCGTAGATTCCCACTAAGCTCCTGGCACGGAACCTCACCCTTTGGGCGTGACTTGCTGCATATTTCTTGCAAGGCTACATCCTTAGCAGGATCTGCTATCCAGGCCGACAAAATGAGAAACCAAAGGCGTGTTTTGCCGTCTGCAGAATGCACTACCGTTCCCTCTCGATCAACCTGAAGTAATGGTACCAGGACAAGATCAAAGACACCCCGCAGGATATCCGCGTTGGTCTGCCACTGGGCTTCATCAGTACAGCCTGATTCGCCTGTAAACTTTGGCGGTACTGGAAGCAATGCAAGAAGCACCATTTGCATCTTGGAATGGCTGTTTCTTGTCTACAAAAGGATCTTGCCAATCGTCATGTATACCGGCTAGGTTTTCTTATCGCAGGCGAAATTGGTAAGGTGCGTCTAGTCAGACAATCTGATAATAGCCACCCCTGTGGACCTGACAGGCAAAGCTTTTTACCAAGGAACGGAATGGGCTGTTAGCAGTAGAAACACCACTCCAAGTACTTGTCAGGACCAATCTTATCCCTGCATGTCTCACCACCAGTCTGCCATATGGATCCCTCAATATAATCGCTCCCACTCGAATGACATTATCGAATAGGTGCTTAAACCATATCTCAGCTATAAGCGACCTGACGGATCAGGTAGCGGACACTGTCAATAATATTTCGATAACCGAAAGTTGTTGCATGTCGACTATCATGAATACTCGCTTCAACCCACACCATGAATTCACGAAATGGGTCTTGTAAGTCGTGGTGTTGTGCTAAGATATGGCCGGACCGGAATAATCTGCTGTCTGTACCGCCTAAACCTTCCACAAAGTACTGGTCGATCTGCGACTTGGCTACCATACTCCGGACACACCAGCTGGCCCAATTAAAGTCTTTTTCAGAGGAGAAAGTGCTCCAAAGGGCATTGGTCATGGCCAGGTTGAGCTCTGTATAGCTAGCAACTTCGCCGAGTAGTCTGCTGCCACCGGGAATAGTTTCATGCCCTGAAGAGCGCACGCAGACCGGTGGGTGGGAAACGTCTTCCCTGCCTGAATGGTTCTGTATATCATCCATGTCACTACTGGCTGTATTGAAATCTCGGAGCCTGAGTCTCCAATCAGATTTGTGGTCTGAGTCGGTCAGGTTTTCAAGTTCATCACGAACAAAAGTAGGTACAATACAAGCCGCGTCCGCCATCGCGCTGCGGGATAGAACAATATCAAGATACATTGTCTGAAGGTATTTTCGTAGGCAGCGGCTTGTTGATAACTTCGCCTGCAATAAGGGCACTTTGTTATCTTGGAGGAGATCGTGTGTGGTCTTTCGCTTTAAAGTAGTCTAGCGGATAAGTGAGGACATGGGCTGAGGGGCTGCAGCGGACTCAGTCTTCAAAGTGAAGGGTACGTTTCTTTGAATGGATAAATGGGGAAACTTTCAGGTTTGTTTAGGTCGACGACGAATGGGTCCAGCCATTCAGGCTGCCAACTGTTATTAACCGTTTAACTTGTTAAACCTGTTTTTTATTGCGAGTAGCGGAGGGCCATAGCTCGTGAGTCGCGGATAGCCTGTGGCTCCATTGCGGCTTAAAACCTTATCTGGAACTTGTCAACATTGTGGATGGGTCACGTGACCTTTCGAGATATTCAAGTTTGCCCAGGATACAATTCTGTGAACCCCACTAAAGCCGTCCTCATGTGGCCTACATCAGCAAGGATTCATCCTGCGTCTGATGCCCGGGCCCTACGTCCGGACGCATCCAACGTCGGTTTTCCGTCCTCTGCATCCCCAGGATCCGGACGCCATTCCCAACGCTGATTGTGTCCTGACGTGCTCTCGGACCTTACTGACATCCCGCTGTCGCCCCAAATCTCCTGCTCTTCTCCTGCCCCTTATCTCTCATCCTGACGTCTCTTTTCCTGCCTCGCATCTCCGCAGCATCCGGACGCCTCCCCACAGTACCCCCTTTTCCTTCTGCTTCCAGGCGTGCTCATAACAACTTGCCGCCGATATTAGCCTACTCATTCCTGCCGGTGTGCCTCCTACTACTAGTACTACTATCATGCATAATTTGTTTGTTTCTAGATGTTTCTATTCCTCTATGTCTATATCTCTACTATATACTTGTTTATTATAGACGTTTATCGTCTAGTTGTGATCGTGACGCTCCATCTCGGTCGGGGAGCGAGGCAGCCCACATCTAGGCTACATCGCTCCCCGAGTTTATTTGATTATACAAGCTCCCTCTGTGATCCTAATAGATCGCGTTAAACGTGCGTAAATCAATCCGACTATTGACAAGCCTGCGCCGCTCTGTCTCTGGTATCAGATGCGCCAGGCCTAAGATCGTCCCAATATGCACAATTGTGAGCTCTCGGGTAACTTCGCTGGGCTGAACTGTTACCAGACTGTGTCCGTCCGACAGTCGTTCGGAGTCTAACAGGTTCATGAATTGAACCCCGGCGAGGCGATAGACAGTATACTGCTCCATATAGCGCAAACGGGTTTTGAACAGCGCGATGACCCTTGCCAGGAGACGACCCCTGAACGCACCATACATATTCTCCCCACCAGGCTGTATCCAAACGTAATCATTCCGACTGGTCTGGTTACGGAAGAGTCGAGCACCTGTGCATCAGGCCCTGTGTATGTCGTAAACACCGGACTCTGCAAACGCAAGAACCGGGATCTCCAGTTGCGTCAGTAGTTCCACTACCCAAGACAGAAAGATTGCCCGATTTTCCGGCAGTCGGCGCTTGGGAGGCAGGCTCAGTCGGCTATATCGTATCAATTCCCAACAGATCGTCTCCGGGGATATATCGCATGCTCTGCCACAATCAACGACCTCGTGGATATTATCACGACGTCCCTTCAGAATCCTACGATCAGCTAGTGGGGTTGGCGCGCGCCTGGTCTTCTCTAAATGTTCTACTACCTCAGTTGGTAAATCAGCTCCTGCACGGTGAAGGAATTCCAAGTTCAAAAGTCTCAAGCGGATCGCATGTTGTCGACTGTAGCTGCCTAGTATCTGTGGTGCTGCGCCGATTTTATTTGAGCGTCGCCATCCATCCTTGATTTGCTCCTTATGTGCGAGCTCTCCATACTCAGTAGAATACCTTGGAATATTGCCAAACATGTAGATGTGATCACGAAAGTAACTTATTAGATGCATCCTAACAAATCTGAAATTGGATTCGGAATGTATCAATTCCATATGTTGGTCGTTCTCTTCTTCACGATTGTCGTCACGGATCCGGCGCCCTTGGGATGGGGGCACTAGCCCCCTCATCTGGGCTCTCTGACGCCACAGCTCCTTGCGCAACTCATCAGCCTTCTCTTGCGTCCGTTTGGATATGCCAAACTCCAACAAGATGTCCTTCGTCTCGTGGAACTGTGTCGCATATTCTTCTATATAAGATATAGTCTCGTGTTTGTGACTTCAGTATTGAACCATCATGGTGAAGTAAAGCAGAGTCCTGAGACAGACAAGTGCACGTCTGAAGGGTTGCACCTGCGTACTATCAGGCTGTCTCAAGGCCACAGCGAGAACTCCCAACAAACAATGCCCGGGATTCCTCATCTCTTTTCCTTGCCACTGGGTAACCTTCCTGTAGGCCTTTTTGTAGACAAAGAATCCCGGGTAAGGGGGCAAAGCTTTCCAGGCGTCGCCGAAAGCCTGATGTCGCGCATGTTTTTTGAGAAATCCCTGAATCCAGTCCATCATATGCTTGAAGATTCCTAGATATATTGTATGGAGCATATCCGGCTTGTGCAGATCAGGCGTCGAAACTCTCGCGAGTGGTTGAAAAAGGTTTTTCCCCATCTTGATACCATGAGTTTCTTTCGTGTATCGAGCGTGAGCAGCGTCGTAGGTCTCGGAATCTAGGGATGGGTTTCGCGTTCGTAGCATTCGTTTCTTGCGTAATCTCTAGCACGATGGGGGCTGGCAAGGGTACCTAATTCTTCTGGAGGCACCGCACTTTCGGACAGGCGTTGAATTTGATCCCATGTAGGGTAACATTTTCCATATGGTCCGCAATCTACCGTGACATTATCGGGAAGCATCTCTGGATCTCGCCGTCAGCACAATCAATACGGGCGCCCTTCCCCGCCGCACTGTTCACTGGTGCGAAAAACGTGTTCGAATACGCGATAGAGTCTGTCGGCATTGATCAGTCTCTGGAGTTTGTCGGCCCTAGAGGACTTTGCGAGCTTGGGCGGAATGCGCAATAGCCCAAGAAGCACAATCGCCATTGATCCAGGTCTGTTACGTATTGTCGACGGAAGATTTCTGATTGTCATATAAACCGGCCATGCTTTCTTGTCTCCGGAGAAGTTGGTGAGATTCGTCTGATCTGACATCCCAATGATTTGAACGAGAGTCGCCCCTTCCCGGAGTGTTTCCTGTAATCTATTAGTATGCTTTCACATAAAAGAGGCACAGCCGCAGTACTTGGACCTCCCACCACCAGTCAGCCGTATGCCTTTCTGCGTAAATGCTCTGTCAGTTCTGGTCGTATTCACGGCGTGGCGCATAGACCAAGTCATCACAATACGCTATCAGGCGAAGAAGATATCTCACGCAGTCTAGGACGTTCCGATAGAAGAATGGTAATGGTCTCGGACCGTCCTCCACATGTTATTCCAACCATTGCAGATACAGGCTATACGGGTTCAAGTGTCGGAGAAGATTCTCCAACGTATGCATAGAGCGATAGCCAACGGATTTCGAGTTTCCGATATCATTCGAAAAGTAATCGTTAATCCGCCACTTTGAGACTTTGCTCTCAATGAACCAAGATGCAAGTTTGAAACCTTGTGCAGAAGCAAGCGGAGCCCATGGGTTCTCGCATAAATCCCTGCATTCTTCGTTCTACTCTTTAACCTCTCTAATGGCTTCCCCGGTGCCCGGATAATCCTCCTGTTCCGCAGCGACTGGGTACATGTTGTCCCCGAGGACTTCTGTTTCCGGTTCAGGCCTAAGCGTATCATCAGGTGCGTCGCGCTCACTACGGGCTGTATCTCCGGCAGGATATGATTCGTAGTCGGAATCGGAGTGTTTGATGGGTTCATTGGTGTCAGAAAGGTCAGTCCCGCAGTGGGTAAGGCCATCCGCAGGTGGATTCCATATGGGGGATGCGAGTACGATATCGAGATTTGCATGCGCACTTCATAAGTGTGTCTCGTATCCGCCTGCGCCCACGTATCTTTTGCGACAAAATGAACATTTGACCGGCATAATGGAATTCGGCGCCGCCGATTTCGGAGTCCAGTGTGGGTGATAGTAGTGTGAAGTTTTCATCATGTCGATGTTAACACGAGCGGAAGACTCAGAGATGTTGGGCCTATCGCTATGCACACTGATCTATCACCAGCCGTCGAACAGGTTTAGCATTGTGTGTTCCGAGGTGACGTGGTATCAGCTGGTTATCATCTTGCGTTCACAGGAAACAACTGAAACACTAATGGACGCCCAAGGTGTCAGTTCTTGATGCATCTTAATTCTTGAAAAAAATTCAAACAATTCATGATTCTTTCAAACCATCTTGAATGTCTGAGAGTTGTATATATAATGTGGCTTGATCACGACAGCAGCATGTTCATACCAAGGATAATCCAACATCCACAACATCCACAACATCCACAACATCCTCTATCTTCACAAGACTAGAATCTCAAAATCAACTATCAATATAAACAAACCCGCAATGGACATCGCGCAAAATATCAACATGCCCTAAGTATTCAGGCAAAATGCCGGAGGCCTTGCGCCCGGACTGACAGATCAACTCCCGCCTAGCTTGCTTCAAGGGGAAATCAGCATGCATCGCACCAACCCAGGTGGTCGAGCGATTAGCGATCATAAGCTGAACATGGGCTTCAGACAAGTCCAGGCTTAAAAGAAAATGTACACAGAGTGGGGGAACTGTTCGAAGGATCAGATCATAGCAAGAGGCTTTGCGCCAGCAGGGCGAAGGGCCAAAGGTTTTCCTGACACCGACTTCCTGCCAATATACACAGCCATGAGAACCTTGTGTCCTGCCTGTGATCTCATCGTCTCCGCAGTGGCAGCCAATGATATGCATCATTGAGAGGATATCGAGGAGGTCGTTGTTGCACTGGTTAAGGACAGTTGCCGGAAGTTGAATGACACAAATAACAAAGGCAAAATGGGAGTGCCAAATCCCGCAATCCCCCCTGGGCAGGTTGTCGTGCACGCATCTTTACTACCACCAGGGGCCCCAAATGGGTGGGGTGCTGCGACTGCTATAGGGAACCCAGGTCAACTTCCTCCGAATGCGGCCCCAGCCCATGTCCGTGTGGGCGGACAACGCGGTCCGGCTCCTCCGGATGCGGGTGGTCCAAACGTACCGGCTGCACAAGTCAACCTCCCTGCTGCTGGACAACTCGGACAGGCTCCCCCGGGTGCCGCTGGTCTAATCGTACCGGCTGCACAAGTCAATATCCCTGCTGCCGGACAACTCCGATACGCTCCCTTGCGTGTGGCTGTTCCAAACGTCCCTGCTGCCGGATAACTCGGACAGGCTCCTCCTGGGGCAGCTGGTCCAAACGTACTGGCTACACAAGTCAATATCCCTGCTGCCGGACAACTGAGACATGCTCCCCCGCCTCTGGCTGTTCCAAACGTCCTGCTGCCGGACAACTGGGACAGGCTCCCACGTGTGCCGCTGGTCCAAACATACCGGCTGCACAAGTCAAGGTCCCTGCTGCCGGACAACTCGGACAGGCTCCCCCGGGTGCCGCTGGTCCAAACGTACCGGCTGCACAAGTCAACGTCCCTGCTGCCGGACAACTCGGACCGGCTCCCCCGCGTGCCGCTGGTCCCAACATACAGGCTGCACAAGTCAACGTCGCTGCCGCCGGACAACTCGGACACGCTCCCCCGAGTCCAGGTGTTCCAAACGTCCCCGCTGCCGGACAACGCGGCCAGTCTCCCCCAGGTGTGGCTAGACAAACTGTGCTGGCTGCAGAGGTCAATGTCCCTGCTGCCGGACAACTCGCACAGACACTCCCGTTTGCGGCTGTTCCAAACGCCCCTGCTACCTGACAACTCTGACAGGCTCCCCTGGATACTGCGTGTCCAAATCTAGCGGCTGCACAACTCAATGTCCCTGCTGCCGGATAACTCATACAGGCTCCTCCGCGTGCCGCTGCATTAGCAAAAAAAAAAGGTTATACCCGGACATGCCTGATACTCCCTGTGGCTCCGGCGGTCCAGGCGCATAGAAAGTAAACTTGCCTCCTTGGTGTGCGGTCTTTTATTGGATGCTGGGGGACAGGGGGCCATGCTGCCCGGACGCACCAGACGCAACCAACGACTCAGACGCTACTGGACGCAGAAAGGTTCTCCAGACGCAGAATGGTTCTCCGGACGCAACGCGATAGGATAGTAGAATAGTGGAAGTAGTCAGGTGGAACTGGCTATTATTGGATACCTCCTAAGTGAACAAGTCTACCTTCGAGGACTTTGAATAACTTAGTGAAAACTGTGGAGCATATCCAAATTGTCCGGAAAGATTCATCTACTAGTAGTATTACTCATGTTTACTTATTTGAGTCATATAGGTACTAAAACAGGAATGTATTTATGAAAGCTAGTCTAGAAAACAGTAGTACTCGGTAGCTAAGAATTTGAAATGCTTGCCCGGAGAACCAAAGTACAAAAGTATAGATAACTATTAACCCAGCGGCCGGACAGTGTCCGGACAGAGTGCGTTGAATTCCGCTCGGCGAGGGGAATTAAATGGTATAGGTCTCGAAGTGTCCGCATGCCTGTAGCACCCAGTGGACAACAATTTGAAAGTACTTGCCCTGGGAACACAAGTACAAATGTTTGGATAACTCTACAGCCAGGGGTCGGACAGCATCGGGACAGGGTGCGTTCGAATCAGCCGGTCGAGGGGAATCGAATGGTGTATGTTTCGCGGTGTGCGCAGGGCTATAGATGTCAGCAGGGAGAAAAAGGGGGATATCTCAGCGGGCAGATGTCCGCCAGGGTCGGGAAGGGTCTCATTGGAGTCCGCTCGCCGAGGGGAATGGAAAGGTCTATGTCTTGAAGTGTCCGCATGCCTGTAGCACATAGTAGCCAACAATTTGAAGATACTTAGCCGGGGAACTCAAGTACAAAAGAATGGATAACCCTGCAACCAGTGGTCGGACAGCATCGGGACAGGGTGCGTTGGAATGCGCCGGTCGAGGGGAATCGAATGGTGTAGGTTTCGAAGTGTTCGCATGGCTATACAGGTCAGCAGGATGTAAAAGGCAGATATCTCAGGGGGCAGATGCCCGGCAGAGTCGGGAAGGGACTCATTGGAGTCCACTCGCCGAGGGGAATCGAGTGGAATAGGTCTCAAAGCGTCCGCATGCCTGTAGCACTCAGTAGCCAACAATTTAAAAGTACTTGCCCAGGGAACGCAGGTACAAATGTTTGGATAGCTCTACAACCAGCGGTCGGACATCCTCGGGACAGGGTTGGTTGGAACCCGCCGGTCGAGGGGAATCGAATGGTGTAGGTTTCGAAGCGTCAGCAGGGGTATAGGGGTCAGCAGGATGAAAAAGGCTGATATCTCAGTGGGGCGATGTCCGCCAGAGTCGCGGAAGGTCTCATTGGAGTCCGCTCGCCGGGGGAAATTGAAAGGTATATGTCTCGAAGCGTCAGCATGCCTCTAGCACTCAGTTGCCAACACTTTGAAGATACTTAGCCGCCAAACTCAAGTACAGAGGAATGGATAACCCTGCAACCAGTGGTCGGACAGTGTCGGGACATGGTGCGTTGGAATCCGGATGTAGAGGGGAATCGAATGGTGTAGGTTTCCAAGAGTCGGCAAGGCTATAGTGGTCAGCAGGGAGACAATGGCAGATACCTCACCGGGCACTAGCAGATGTCCGCTAGAGTCAGCAAGGGCCGCATTGGAATCCGCTAGAGTCTGGAAGGGCCTCATTGGAACCCGCTCGCTTAGCGGTCATGAATAGTGTCAACCTGGATGGAAGAGCATGCCCCTCTCTCAAGGTTGATATTATTCAATCGTTCCACTGATTTGATCATGAAGCTGGATGCAAGGTGTGAAAGAACATAGAAGCCTTGTGCGAGCCTTGTTAGTGCTGATTAAATAAGGGGTATGTTTTGGGTCTTTACTGGGACAATAGATGGTTAGTCATCCTATGTTAAGCTCCTTTTCGTCTGAACAACCTTTGTCTGGTGATGAAGTAGTCAGTTGTAAGTAGAGGCGATCAGGGGCAGGGAGAGATCCCCAATGTAAACCCCCACTGGTCGCTTACCTTGGTGTTCTTGGGGAGATTAGGGTGTGAAATGGCCCATCCGGGTGCACTGGGTGGACAGGATGCGGGTTTTATTGCACCCAACGGACAAGGATGCAACCATTCTGCTGGGGCCCTCTGAGGGTGTGCTGGGCGGACAGGATGCTCCAAGCGGATTTCCGGCGTCTGGACGCAATGCCTATCCGTCTGAAGCAAACGCTTTTTTTGCTGATGTGGTCCAAACTTACCTGCTGCACAAGTCAACGTCCCTGCTGCCGGACCACTCGCACAGGCTCCCCCGCATGCGGCTGGTCCAAACATACCGGCTGCACCAGCCAAGGTCCCTGCTGCCGGAAAGCTCGGACAGGCTCCGCTGGGGGATGTTCCTGCTGCGTGTCCGCACGTACCTGTTCAACCTTGTAATGATCCTGTGCACCCACAAATGGTACATGATTCAAGTTCACTGGATAATAACCCTGTGCCGGTGCAAATGTTAGCTGATCCACTGCATAATGGCCCCGCGGCAGTCCAAAACCAACCTGTTGCCCCGTGTTTTCGCCCGGCACCCAACCGGAGGCCAACAGGTTAGTCACTCCCTAAATCATGAACCTGTTTCAGGTTTTTACTTACTGACTTATGAGATACAGATTGGAGCGCTCTACTTGGGCGTCCCCGAGCCCTGCATATCGTTTATGTTTAGCCGTTGTGACGTGGTCTGGCACTGTCCCAGTTTGAAAGGAATAAGGTAAACGTCGCCACAAACAATAACTTACTCCATTGGTGGCCCTCTCATGTCAATGGGGTAGTGTTCGCCAAGTTGGATTCCCATGACATCCGTGGAATGTCAGCTATGACTTACAGATCCGTACCTCAGCACAGAATCGGCTACATACTTGGCGCTACAGGCGAAGGGTGTAGAAGGTTACATAGGTCTCCCATGCGAGAGTTGGATTTCATGGATTATGTCTTCATCGACAGCGATGAAACCGTAAGATCTTGGCTTCTTTCAAATCCCGTGCACGACGACCCGCTGGATCTCATGGTGTACTGTTACCATGATCGGGGTTCAGAGCAGCAAGACACCTCGGCACTGAGGAGAGTCGACTATCTCAATCAAAATGACGTCTGAAACTGGGCCCGTGATCCTGCACAAGGTATAGGCCAGATCCTTTGTGGAGAATTATTCGACGACCGACCTGCTGATTGGGAGGGTAGTGATACCGACGACGCGCATGAGGATGATACCTCTCATTTATCTGAGTCATCCTTGGGCCTCTTAGAATTAGCGCATGGAAGTGAGATTCACTTTACAATATTGCCCCGTCCGCCTGTAGGACACGCTAAATGGCCGGCGAATCGTATCCCCCTTCTTGCCAAATTGTTGAGGGAGGAGAATCGCCAGCTACCATTAAATGTCCTCCATCGTCCGGCTCAAGGCGAAGATGACCCCATGCATGGAATGCAGTTCCATGAGGATTAGCGCATGGAGGATACGGCCGAAAAACGACGCTTGAATTACCTTATCAAGGAGTATCGGAGATCCAAGAAGACGCAGAAATGTCGCGCAGGTTTCAACGCCGAGAGCACCAAGGACCCTAAGTCTAAGGGAATGCGTATTGATGCTAGTCAGGAGAACTTGACAGGAGAACTGATGGATTCAATGGCGCGCCGACTATCGGCAATGTCTACCTACATGAGCCATGGATTAGTTGTCTGGACTGTCATTTCAAAGGGTCATTGATTGTTTCCTTTCATTGTTTTCGTTTGATCATTCCATGGGGAGCTCAAAGCGATGTTTAGTCTCGTTAGCTCTAGATCGTGTTCCCATCCCGTATACGTGCAGAATGTGATGTTCAGGTAAACAGTCGACATTTGCGCGCCAAGACTTCTGCAATTGACGATGTGGCTCTTATCGCGGCTCAAGTCCTTGTCTGATCGTCAGGGGGGAGGATCATGCCGATTGACGATACACCATATCGTGCCCCATTGGGCTATCACAGAACGAACCTCACACACACAAACGCCTGGCGAAATTCCCACAGTCCGACATGCCCATAGCACCGCACATGTTGTTGTCTACACGCAGTATAACAAGGCCACCGACCGCTCATCCTTCCCCTCTACACCATCCGTCTAGCATTCACTTCCACACATCTTCTCCTCTCGTCAGTATATCAAATGGCTCCATTGAGAAAAACGCATGCCTCAGGGGAAAGGTCAAAGTAAAGACTATCTCTTCATCAATTTAAGAGTGCATTACCTTAACGTTTCTGTTATTCCGAGACACCAAACAATCCAGCCCCCGGGGGTTGATGGCACCTGTGCAAAGCGCCGAAAAAGCCATCCTCGTGCCACTACCATTGCCGGTGAGGCGTCAAGGATGTAAGAAATCTTCTCTGTTTAGCCTGATCACACATTCCAGAACGTCCAAATATGATCAAACCTTTTAACTTCAATAGTCGTTCGTTGACCTCCGGTGCAAGACAACCCTTTAAGCCAGCCATGGAGGATTTGAGGTGAGGGTCAAACATACTTCCCATATGTCAGATATTTGCCACCTAAAGACAGCTGGAATCAGGGGGCGCTATTGGGAGATATCCTAGGGTAAAAGCTGGTGTCGGTTCTTGAATGCTGGGGAGCCTACAGCTGCGTACCAGGGATGGCGCGAACAAGTCATAGCATACATCACGGTGCTCGGGTGGAACCCTGCAAGTCTGACTGGCACCTAAATGGAATGGGTACTCAGTTTCGCACACTCCCTCACGCCTGTCAAAGGCCGAATTAATTTAATCAAAACCAACCGCGGCACCGAAGACGTCGATGAAGTCGACCGTCAAATAAGAGTGTTGGTTAGGGACACCGCCAAGAAGCTTCAGGCGACAAACGATCGTCTCCATGCGGAAGGGGCAGAGGATCCAATAGATCCAGAAGCCTGTGATGTTCACAGTAAGTGTTCGCCCCCATTTACATTATGCAATTCTATGACGAGTACTCACAGTTTTTCCAGTGGCCCAATACGATTGGGCCTCTCTATACAGCCAAAGCTGGTTCAGGATCTACATTATTCGACGAACAGGGGCAACGAAAGCCGGGCACGCCTTCTTGCACTACCCCTGGACTGACGAAGACGCAGGCAGAGGGATTGCGTAGTGACCCTTAGCATCGCCGAACTTGCAATCCCTACTCGGCGTGCTCAAGCGACAACATGTGAGGACCCCTTCCAATATCCCCGATATCTCATCGGGGCAACTGGGCAAGGAGCCGGCGCCTTATGCCGGCGACCGTCGGACCCCTCCCCCTATCGGAGCTCATATTTTTATATACAGACGATGACATCCGGGTGTGGCTGCTCACTAACATTGGCAAAGATACTCTTGATCTCCTGGTGCTGGATTCACACCAGGATCAGAGAGAGGGTCGAGACGAAACCCTGGCGCCAGCCTCTGGTAGACATCTATTTTTCGATCGTAAGGCCACGGACCGGTGGGGGCAGTGGGATGACATCGGAGGCGGGGACGACGACGACGACCATGAGAGTCTCAACAATGGCAGCGGCAGCCAAGACGAAGACAATCTCGATCACTGTCACCACGACGCTGATCGTGTGCCGCCGGGACATGTTCACACTCCTGCTCGCCGTGGTAGAGACATTATTAAAGGTGACAAAGTAAGTTTTCTTTTATTTTCATTCAACATCTTATCTAATCATATATCTAGGACGACGACAGGGACAGCGGTGAATCGCAGCATGGGAACACCTCAGGGAGCCATTATTCTCCCGTCGGAGATCCACCACTGGCAGGCAGACGTACCGGGGATTCACGACGCCGGGATTCAGACACTGGGCAATCTGAGAAGGAGTGGGCTAGAGTCCTTAGGGCTATTGTTCAAAAGGATCCCTGGCTTGCAAAATTCTTGAAGACTTCCAAACAAGAGCCTGTGGTGCCCCGACCAGGATCGGGAGGTGTGGCGCGCAGGACTAGAGAGCATAGTGGCCCAGGACGTGGGCACGACAGCACTGTAGACACACCTGCTGCCGAATAAGAACCACCAGCAGATCGCGATATTCATTGGGCCAAGTCCCCCACCCCTGCGCCTGCCAGTGAGTCATTTACTCGAGCAGCGTCTACCCCCCTTCCTCCAACCACTTCTCAGTCAGCGACCACTTCTCTTGCACCTACGCCGAGCGTTCCTCATGATACCACCAACCCCCACCCATTCCAGCAAATCGCAGCTGGGGGATCTCAGGATACCCGCCCCCCAAATGCGACGAATACAGCCCACGTGCCCTGCCCCAAACCACACAACAAACCTGAAGCCCCGACGCACACAGCCCCCCGACATGGGAGAGGCCGTCGAGGGCGTCGCAGAACATGAACTTGAACGTTCTTGCCACTTCCCAATTATTTTTTTCACGCCACCCCAAAAATTCCAGATTACATCTACCCCCTTCCAAGACGTCCCGTATTGTCTTACCTTTTCGTGTCAGCTACACACTTCCCAGAGATCTCGTATTCTTTACATTTTCGTATTCCTATCCCCTGTATAATAGTCATCAATTCCTTGTACCCCCTTACTTTGGCGTCTGGTATTCACTACTTTTAGAATCTCGTTGCCAGTTACTGTCATTGTGCACAGCCGGTTAGTAGACATGATCCGCCTGCGTCACATTATTCACCAGGTTGAATTCCTTGCATACAGATTTGAGGGTGCTGAGTGGTGGTGATTCGCTGTTCGGAGATGAGAGTAGATACTCCTAATCCTCTTTGGGCGTGATAGGTGTTTTCCATGCCACCTCGTGGTCAATCAATGCTGATTGCAGCTAGCTTTCGCCCAACCGGCGACATTTGCGCCACCATCATTTCGCTTATTGTTTCCCACGCCCGACACCTGCTTGTGGGGTCCTATGGATTTCAGCTCCAAAGCCCAACTTGAACCTTCACGATCCCAAAGCCCCATTGCGTAGGGAAAATCTCCACCATCGGACTCTGCGTTCCTTGTAGCTCTCCCTACGACAGTATGATGTGTCCTATGAATGTTAGGATTGTCCATGTAGCGGGCGCCGCCACCTTGGCAATTATTCCAATACACATCTTAGGCAATTCTTTCACTCTCATACCGACTGATAGTCTGTGCATAGCTATGTCCGGTCCGCCATGAACTACAAGGTTGTATTCCTGTCAATAACTTTTCAAGGTGCTAAGTGGAGCACATTCCCTGTTCGGAGAGGTGAGTAGATACTCCTGATCATCCTCTTTTGGCGTAGGGTGTTTCCAGGGCAACCTCGTCGTCAGCCCATGCTGCTTGTAGCTAGCTTTCGCCCAGCGACATTGACCCCACCATGGTTTCGTCTTTTTTTCTGATGCCCCCCCCCCCCGACCCCCGTGTGTAGGGTCCTATGCAGGTCTTGAATTTCAGCTCCGAAGCCCAACTTCAGGCTTCACGATTGCAAACCCCCATTTTGTAGGGAAATCTCCCCCATCGGACGTCCCGTCTAACTCTCCTGATGAGAGTATGATGTGTCCTACCAATGCTGCGATTGTCTGCCTCGCGGGCGCGGCCACGATGGCAATAATTCCAATACAGATTGCGAGCAATTCTTTCACTGTCATACCGAGTGATAGACTGTGCATAGTTATACCTGGTCTGACATCACCCGCCTACGTCAGATTATTCACAAGGCACTACTGCATTCCTTGAATACACTTGCGGTTGGTGGTGATGATTCGACGCAGCGACATGAGTGTAGATGCGCCTAATCCTCTTTTGGTGTAGTGAGTGTCTCGTGAACAGTCCTCCTGGCTAACCGATACTGCTTGCAGCTAGATTTTGCATGTCTGGCGACGTTAGCGACACCTTCATTTCATCTATTATTTCTCACGAGAGACCTGTAAGTCCTAATTCCTGAACCCCGGATATGATATTGAAAGTTCAAACCCCTTTGTGTAGGCACATCCCTCCCTTGCATACCGTGTGATAGTAAGTGAGGCTACCACACCCCTAAATCCTAGCGTACAGGTAAAAAACCTAACGCGTCCTCTTCGAAGAAATGAAAATACTCACTCCTCGCTTCCACCAAACTCGAGCCATCCAATTGTCAGATTGACTCCAATCTTTACCAACGTTCACTACGCGTCCTATATCCTACATGCATCCGACTTCCAGCAGTCAGCCAGCACCCTGGTTAGGCAATGTTAACGGGTGCAGGCGTGACATCATACCCGACTCCATGGGGTCGAGTCAGCCAACTCCACGAGTGGGAAATATGAATGGGCCTAGACGCGATGTCGTACCAGCAGATAGGCTGTCCAGATAGGTAACAAAGCCGACCGAATCCGGCAGCTCCAATAGTGCTGAATCGTCGGGTCGTAATTCTTCCCCACCACCAATCGCGAGACGGCTTCTAGCACGACCACCCAAGCGCCTCCGGGGTAGCACAATTCAGAGCACAGCATATACTGAAGGTGAGATGGGGCCTGATGGACAAGGCCATATGGAACCCGTCCGCCTCAGCGACGATAGCAGGGTTGAGTATCAGATGTCACATCCAGGCAACGAAACTGAACTGGATACTGAACCTGAAGGAGCCAACCTCAGTGGTGCAGATGAGACAACACCTACACGTCGTGGTGGGCCACGATGGGTGGAGACACACGGAAAGAATCGCCCAAGGACTGTGCGAATTTCGACCAACTCTGGCTCACAGGAGGCAGCAATTGTGCCACAGACGCCCGCAGCCCGCATGACCATCACTCCCAGTAGGCCTTTTTCCCCGGTGACATTCCCATCATCAAGCGTAGCACGGTATTCCTCCCCACTTCGTGTCCATGGCACAAAAATGTCTGGTATCAGGAGCTCGAGTCCACCAGGCAAACTGAGTACAAGAGGAACTGTGTCTGTCCGGCATGTAATTGATTCGCGGCGAAACACGGTGACAGGCGTAGAGGGGGAAATACTAGGCGTAGCAAATGATCTGATGCTTCAGTACACCCTTTATGTTAACCCGCCCCCGAACCCGCTTGCTTTGACGTCTGATGTGCATAGTGTTTGGAGTCATGCGCATGATGAGATTGCGGATGCCGGAAATATTGAACTGTTGTCGAAGAGTATAGACATTGTAAGTCTGAGGTCACAAACATAATGGGTGCTGCACTAACAACGAAAGATACGTCAAAAACACTCTGGCGTGTGGGCGCAGTTCGTCCATTATATAAAGAATCATATACGGGAATTATACGGACTACTGGGCGACCCCACTGCCATGGTTCGTAGAGTCAAATACCTTCTCGAGGATGACAGGTTCATGTGCCCCTCAAATGGGTATGAGGTGTGTATCCGCCCGTCGGCCGTCACCCAACCAGGACTTCCAATCCCGACTCACTATGACTTGGATGCAGCCTATATCATTCCCGTTCCTCACGCCCCAGATTGCCGACGCCATCTATGGTAAGTATTTCAATGGCAAGAGAAAGCTTGGGATGCTGGACCAGGAATTCATCAATCGTGTCAATGGTACGATGGTGTGTCTCACTTCCACAATCCTGTTCCATCAACTACGCGCATATCGACTGGAGGTGTATCAGGATCCTCCGTACTTCAAGCCTGACGCAGTTGGTGGTAGGAGACCCTCAATGTCCCCCCTGTCCTTGGTTTTTGATCTGATGACTAACCAATCTTGCAAGACCTTTTGTTACGGCAGAAGAACACCTGGCGGGCAGTACCACGGCCAACGCAGCAACTCATGCTCAGGAATCTGCGTGAGACGATCATAGACAGGATCCAGCAAAATCATCGTATGATGCAGGACAGTTGTGAAGGCTTTGCTGAAAATCATGCCGTGGTTCATGCCGAACTGGAGCGTCAGCTATCCCGGCGTCAGCTATGCAGCCGGAATCCAAGACGGGCTGCTGTGCGGGAACAGACACAGCTCAACAATCACGCGTGGGGTTTAGAGCACTACCGGCAGAGTCAAGACGCATCCTAGGGGAGCGAACTGTCGTTTGACTACAACCAGGGGTCGTTCGCTCAGGCGCTTCAGATCCTAGATTCAGATCTGGTGAGCCTAGGTAACTCACAGGAGCTGACGCTAGGACTAGCGCAAGAGGGGCCAGCGACCACGGGTTTCGCCAGTCGGCTATCATGGAGCCTGGACGACTCCCAGGAAAGTGACGCAGGCGTGGGAGAGAATGGCTTTTGGTAGACTTGGCGATGTGTGAACAGTTGAGTTTATGGAATTTGATTTGCAGGAAATGTAAACTATTAGATTTCGGTTGGCCGATTGGTGGAGCTGTGAGGACAATTTGGTGTGTATTTCTGAGCGAGATCTGAGCGGGAGCTCAGAAATGTAGAATTGCCGTGGCCAGGGTGTCCTGGACGCCCTGGTCACGGCAGTAGAGTAGTAATAATAGAATATCAAGAGGGGGATGAGGTTCAACGTCACGATACAACGGGCACCAGCGCCTTGAAGCTTTGTGAATGGCACTCTGTAATACGAATGAATAGTGGACCGATCGAGATGCCGTCTGGAATATGTGTGCAATCACGACACTGTCGAGAGTATGCAAGTGAGCCATCACAATGCCGTCGGGACAAACATGTGAGCTATTTGGAAGGCTTTGGGAGCCTATAGCCAGACATGGCAATTGATGCCGTGGGGGTTCAAATATGGCTATGTAGCATCCGGAGGAATAAGCATCCGGATAGTCTTCCGGATACTAGAGTGGAGTTGGATTCATCTATGATGAGGGAGGCACAGGAAGGAGGTCGTCGGAATGCGTGAGACCATAGGGTCTGAGGGCATCTGGATGCATGCGCTTGGTAGGGGACGGCCTCGGGACGTCAAGGACCCAGGGGTAGATAGGGAATGGCGTCCGGACGTGACATCCGGCCGAAGTCGCATCCAGAGTAACGGTTAACCTTCTGCGTGCCCTGAGCCTCTGATGCACGGGACGCTCAGGACGCACATAATAATTTTTGCTGATGTATATAAGCTCTGTCTTCTCCCTCTTCCATCTTCTCTCCCTAATCCTTTCCCTAATCACAATCAGATCCTCGATCCGCCAGCCTATTCTAACAGGACGCACCAAGCTTAGCACAACCTCTCACTCGTCCGCAGTATCACCAGTCTATCCACAGCTTATTTCAGAGTGCCTATCTGCGTTTCCCTATCCAATAACCCCTTCACAGTCATTACCATCCGCAGAACTCCCTTTACCGTCTGCCAGGCCCGCTCTATTTCCATTTTCAGATCTTCCACAATCCTTCATTCTCCAAAGTAAAAGCATCTACCTGCAGCCATCCTCCATCCGCTGTGGGACAATTTAAACCCACCAAAAAAACAGCCTGTTTCTGATGCATCAACCATCCTCCACCCAGATCACTATTACAATCGCAGCCTCAAATGTTTGTCGCACTTGCGATACATTAGCGTCCTTTAAAAGCGACGGGGATGTTACCTCGTGTAAGTATATTTGCGGCTTCTCCGACCCACGAACCGATAGTGCAGAGTATGAAGCCTGCCCAAATGCTATGCAACGTAAGATGGAGCAGGACAGGAACCCAGGATGAAAGCAGAGTACCACCGCACAATGGGCACCTGTCCAGGCACATTCTCTTACCCTCCGTCCTGTTAGCCATAGGTCAGGACGCTGGTAGGCTAATAACTCCAGTGGTGAATGTTTCACTGAATCCCTCGACCTTTTGCTGAAGGAAATAGCAAAAATGCATCAGGGTATCATAAGAGACATGTCAAGACCACCCGTTGCGCTGTTCCGGTTGTGGACCCCACTCTAGCCAGCACTGATTGTAACTTATTCCCAAGCGTCCGCAATAAACATGTAAGATATATGCCAATAGGTCTCCTGCCGGTTGGCCCAGTTCGCGGTCTGTCCCTCTCGCTATAGATGAGCCATCTGTAGATGCCCTAGCAGCGCGCTTCCTGTTGAGATAAACAAGATCTAGTGGCAAAGTCGTGCACATTTTTATTGGATGGAGCTAACTAAGTCCACCTTGCCTAACCTGCTAGCAGGCATAGACCAAACCATGGCACTGGGAGTAGGATTTTGTATGCTTATTGGTGCGACGAGACAGGGTACGCGTCCGCTGCAAGACAATCCAGAGGGCTCTGGTACCGCTTGCCGAAATGATCTGAATCACAAATAGCCGACTTCTCCACACAAGGTGGTCTTTGAATCCGCCAGGCAAACTACTGCATCTGCTCTGCTGTTGCCATCGAAACAATGATACCGAGGATAGCACTCCTCCTTCCGGTATGATCAACCTTGCTCCCGGTGAAGACTGGGGACCCCCTCCAAATGCTTGCTATGACTGGTTGGCCGGTAGCGATGATAGACAGAGCTCAGATTGCCCCCAGCCAGAGTGGCCCGCTACAGCTGCAAAGAGAACCTCCTCATCAAGAATGACAAGGAGCAGTAATACCACAAAAAAGAGTGGGCGAACACACCGGAGCAATTGGGCAGATGTTGGCAAATTTGTGCTTGAGTCTTCTGGTAGGCAAGCTTCTGTCCCTCGTGCTAAATTGGGAACTCGTGTTTTAAGGTCTAGTAGACAAGGAGAATGCGAGGCTGACCTAAAGAAAGCATCCCGGACGCTAGCCAATAATAGTGGTAATCACAACCTTGCAGTCATGCATGAGGCCGATGAGCCTCATGGTTTGGATGGAAGTCCGGAACCCCAGAGGAAGGAGGCCCCCCAGGTGGGGCAATCGATTCCGGCATTGAGGGGGAACTCGACATAGGCGATGGGAAGCGTAATCTGAGTCAGCAACTTGCTGACAGGCCTAGCCCCAGAAACAGTGCATCACCTTTTACTCCCAATCCGTGTTAGAATCATGAGTCTGCAGCCTCGGAGCAAGCACTGGTGAGAAGGTCAGCCGTGTATCTTTTCATGCTGGCCTCAGGGGCTGCGCAGCCTGTGAACATATTGGCGACACAACTTGATATGCCCGGCAGAAGCCATTCCCCCTCAGACAATCCACATACTGGCGATGTGTGTCCGGCGGATATTCTGACAGGTAAACAAGTCGTACAAGAATTAAGCGCCCCTGCTGACTCCCCAACTGACTCGAGTGCATACCCTACACCTCGTAGGTTCCCGTTGCAACTACCAGGTCTTTCATCAATTCTGTTGGCAAGGTCTGCTGGTGTTCCGCCAGAAACAGGCATTGGGAGTCAGCCCATGTCTGTTTCTGTCCTGTCTCACCACCTCTGCGAACAAAGCTCTCCTGCCTCAAACAATTTGCCTAATGTCTACCTAGCTGAGGGTGCTGGTCTATTTCAAGCAATTTACAAGTACTAGGCCATTATGGCCCCTTCGACCTTTCCTTTTGGTGTTTTAATTTTTGTTTCTAGAGTTCATGTTATTCTCGCTGCTTCGTCACTATTTCTGATTTAGATTAGCCTGCAACGTCTGGGCTACTTGCCCAGATCAGTCCCCTTAATTCAGACCTGGAACTGGCGGCAGATCCTGCGGGTATTTCCTTCGCGTGGTTTTCATTTCGAGATTAAATTTTAGCGTTTTGCAAGTTATCCATTCATTTGTTCCTGCATATTTCATGTTTGAATTGGCCAGGCTGTTGCTGTTCCGGATTGCCCAAACCCAATGTAGTCTACGAACACTTTATTGCTCTACGAAGTGCCGCTTAGAGTTTTGCAGACCATTCTTGTTTGCTATTAGCTGTTCTGCGTTTATCCGGTCGGCTCATGGGATCTGCTCTCAGAATCTTCCCAACTCATTCCTGCTCCTGTCCAGCTCCTTGTCGTTTCGTATATGTTTCCTCTGCTGGCTTTAGCGGTTTGCTCTTTGGACTTCGGCCGATTATTCTTGTTCTCCTCTAGCTGTTTTTCGTTTGGGGTTGCCCCTTTCATTACTCTCCCTCTTCTAGCTTTTCATCTTATATGCTATCTGTTGAGCCTTAGCTGCAGCTTTCACTTTCCCTGATTAGAGTCCAGGCCCAAGCCCTAGCCTTAGGCGGATTTGTTTCTGTCTCCTTGCCAGACCTACTCAAACTAGATTAGTTGGTACATTCTGATAAACCTTTTTTCATCGGGTTTAGGAACCCCAAGTACCGAACACTCGTATTGCCCTAGTCAAATCGAAGCCTGCCCAAGTCTTTGGGTGTAAATTCCTATATCAGGTATCAAGCTGCAATTTGGCAGCGCGGTTTGTGCGGACGCCAGCCGACATGAAAGCGAGTGATGAACTGTGAATGTTCTTACTTGTTAAGGAAGCTGGGCCGACCATTTCGATGATCCAAGATCATATCCCATATCGTGCCCTTAGCTACCTACCAATCAAGGCTTCCTGATACCACCTGCCCCTCAACATCATACACTGCAATTCCCTTCTATCACAATTCACCTGCATACTATGTCACAACAACAGCGGCGACTTATGTGAAACCGAAGGCGTTTATTGAGGCAGGAAAGGCAAATGAAAAGGGAGGTGCTTCGCCGACGTATCGGTGAATCTGGGTCGAGGCATGGATGAACTATAATAACATCACCCAGCGTTGAGTCTGTTATGGCTGGGGCTGCTGTAGGCAGGAGGAGGGATCGTGTCTGGAGGCCTGCTTCTTCACGACTCCACGTACCACACTCTGTCATGCACAACCCGCAGCAGGTCTCAGAGTCAGTGGATCAGAGTTTAGACACTGATGATGTGGAATATGAGGGTAATGCTGGCCAGAGTGAGGACAGTGAGGAGACTCAGTAGAACGGGTTAGGCCAACATGGGGACGATATGGATCATCCATCAGCTTGGGGAGCGCAAAAATCAATTGGCTGTGAGTTCCTTAGCTCACAGCGCTCGATGCTGACAATCACCCCTGGGAATACACAAAATTCCAGCCGCAGGATGTGTTACCCCAAACCGAGAAGGTCAGCTCATGTACAAGTTAGCCAAACTGGTTGTACATCGGCCATTCCACCAGGCACGCTCACAGACTTGAATCCACTTGCGATGCCGATGATAACCCCAAGGCACCAAGATCCAAAGGGGCGGCAATTGGATAGTGGAGAACAACAAGCCAGCACTAGGCGAAATATGGCAACTAGACTTGAGCATACCATTGGGGCTAGATCCTGTGACCTGATGTCGGACTGCACAAACTTCTTCAATCTGTTTCCGGACCCAATTAGCCTGATGGAAGAAGTCCACACCTGTTGTAGCGATGCCCAGACACAATTAGGCTTTCCTGACTTTGCTCATGCTACCCCGGCCTCAAATGACCGGGCAAGTAACCCTTAATCGTTAACCGACATCCTATCCTAGCCTAAATAGAGTGGCCGCTGTTCACTGATTTCTAGATCTGGGCAAAGCATATCGGAGGCAGATCTCATTATCTGCATACAGCAAAGAAGACAATAACAGAACTCTCTAAGCTCAATATTTAGGATCCTACAGTTTGCGTACGAAGACTGGAATACGTACTTGTAGAGGATAGGTTCATTGGCCCACCGGGCAGCTATGAGGTATCTTTTTGACATTTGTCAGGATTGTTTCTAATCGGAGTAACACTAAATTGATCTAGTCCGGCAGACAGCCAATTTCTCTTTGATTTCAGTCACCCCAGATTCCAGGCCTGATATTTGCTCAATATTACTCTGGCCCGAAAAGGGAAGGCATGATGCATGACTGTTTCCTGAATTAAATCAATGGCCCGATTATCCGTCCGACAGCCACCATATTATATTCTTCACTGTGATGTTGGTCGACTGGCATCTGTATCAATAATGTGGCTTTCACAAGGGCCACTTCTGGGAGCAAGGAAAACAATGTGAACTGGTAGGTTTCGAAAGTGCTCGGATCCACAGACGGCCCTGGCATCCAGACAATTTTGAAAACAGCAAGTACTTGAGTTGGGTGAAAGGTCAGCTAACGGATAGATAGCCCGGCTAGAATGTCAGACACGATGGCTGGCCAGAACGGGAAGAGTTTGGCAACGTCGAATAGTCACGCTGATAACGACGACATTGGCGGCCAGAGTGGCACAGGAGCGGAGACCACGGGTAGCAAGGACGGCCGTATATGACAATGATGAGGACACATTGAGGTCTGAGTTTGGTACTGATACAGAGCTGGAGGAATTGGAGGCCCCTCGCGGCCTCGGGGATATAGGTGGAGGACATAGTTGACACAAGCTGAAGTGAGAACATGGACTAAATCCAGAGGCGATGGTTGGTGCAGCGCAGTTCCAAGACCGTGACCCTGGGGAGGTGGAATCGCATATTCAAGAAACCGATTCAGAGGATTGGGACAATAGTTTTATCACCACTCACTGATGGTATATATATATTTAATAAAATTGAATTAAATTATGCTTGCTAAAAGGGTGAGGAATAGTCACACAATACTAGTATGATGGATCGGTGTGCAGGAAAGGAAAGTGAATGAATGGTACTGATGGGTATATGCCGCACAAGTCTCAGTATGACATCTAGCAGACAATCATAGGTTCAGAAGGCATGGGAATGTGTCGGGCAGATGGTTATAAACTGCGCAGGCTTGGGTAAGGTGTCTAGCTGGCCAGTGGAGGTTGACAGGCACGAGAATGAGTCTGGAGGGCTGTTACAAGCTGGGGAAGACGGTGGGAGCTGGTGAGCAGAGTGTAAGAGGCCGGGGCAGATGGTGCAAGCCCACAAGGGGACTGTACAAGGCCAGTGAGGTGGCGAGAGGCATGGAGTAGACGAGATACGATATGGAGAGGTGAGGAGAGAGCCGTACAAAGGGGCAAGAGAGAGGGGACATCTGCCAGATATGGGAGAAGACGGGTGGGGACGAGAGGATGGAGGAGGAAGGGCTGAATGTCTTGGGAGGGATGAGTGCAGAAGAAGTAATGGCCGGAATATGTCCGCTGAATACGCGAGGGGACTGAGGGAATCTGGAAGTCTGGGAGAAGCAGAGGTGATGTTGGTGGGGTTCTGGATGAGAAATGGATTCAGGGAGAGGCTAGAAACAGGGTGAAAGGAGAAAGGGTATTATAGTAAGAAAGTGGGCAGGCAGGCATAATGGGGGAGAAGGCCAGGAGAAGAGATGTCGCGGCGGCAAGACGTCCGCAAATGGGCAGCATGGAAACGGGTGCATTAGAAGCGAAGGGATAACGAGGCTGGGCGCTGGGTGTAGAGTATCATGGGGGTGGCTGCGCCACGGGTGGTCAAATGCGTCAGGAAGCAAAAGGGCGGCATCCTCCGGACGCATTGGACGTGGCCCTTGTAGTTCTGGACAGAATGAGCCCGGGCGGACGTACCGAGAAATGGAGTTTAAATTATAAGTGCAAGGAATGTCGGCTGCACATGGTTCCTGGGGAGAGACAAATGGTAAGGTATTTTCTTTGCTGATAATCTTCCGGCTTCTAGTGAGACAGTCATCTTTCGGTTTCTCAACTACAACTACCAGGTATTTCCGTCTAGTTTCTCCACTGTGGGGGAGCCACTATTGAATACATCAGCAAAAAGCCATCCTGTGTCAGATACGCTGGTGTTGCGTCCTAACTCTTGTAGTATCAACTCTGCCTCCTGTGTGTCATGTATGTCCTGTACTCAGGCGCCACATGTGGTTGCATCCGGTGTATCTGGACACCTTTCTCAATACCAGGTTCCGTCCGGACACATGCAACTCAGCAACCCTGCCTCCCATGCATCTAGACTCCAACCTCAACACCATCGCAGATAAGCATTTACCACTAGCCGCTGAGTATCCTCCCAGCCTTCTCAGAGGCCTGGCCCCATGGGGCGGAAGGGGTATTTCTTGGCAAAGAAAATATCGTTTGTGCTGGCACAATGGGAGGGAGCCAGCGTATGCTTAATCTTAATTTGGGCTAAAGACTCCGGGTCAGACTCAGAGTTCTATTTTCAGATCTTAATTTGCAAGGGAGCGAAAATGCCTGCTCACTTCGCTCTGAAAGCGAGTGATAGCCATGACACTCTCGAGTATTGCGTCCGGCAGGGTGGTTGATCAGGAACTTAGCCTCAAACTGGACGCAACGCGACACACTCTTTTCATCCCACTCTTTTCATCACAACACTCAGGCTCAACATCCACACTCCAGTGCCACAGCTTCAACTCTCCATCCCAGCCATACAATTGATCCTGAATCCAACACCAGGAGGTTCATGGGCTCAATGCCAGCTATCCAGCCCTACATGAATTATCCCCAGAGGGCTATTATTCATGAAGTTAGAGGGCTGAATACGGTGGGCTGCTCACGATCCAAGAACTCGATGGCACACCAGTCCACACCCGCAAGGCCAAACCCAGATCTGATTGCGGGAGGTGGTTGGGCTAGAAGCCAGCTACGGAAAGGTATAAAGAACCTCTCTCTCGCATCAGAACTCATGAAATCGCTGACCCTTGTGACCGTTGTCTTTATAGCTACCTTGACGATCCCAGCACTCTATCGCAGATCCCTCCACAACCAGTCCTCTGATCCTGAATCCGACTGCGGGGTATTGTTCATCAGCAAAAATATTACCTTGCGTTCTGTGCATTCTGTGCATCTGACGCACAGGACGCTGGAACGCAAATCGCGAACCAGGACGCCACCACCATACCACACCACGCATCTGACGCAACCTGACGCAGCACCTAATCCTCAGGACGGACCAGGCGCAGCACCTAATACTCAGGACGCTACCTGACGCCAGACCACATCTTCAAGAGATAAGCGAAGGGTCCCCCCTTTACTTTTTTCTGACCTAAGTCACAATAGATTCAAGTTTCATACCGTCAAACCGTTAAATTTACTACTAGTAGTCTTCTATTGTTTTAATATACAGGGCAATTCATAGAAAAACTTGAAAACTCAGTCATAAGAACACTTCTGACCCCTTGCCAACCCCCCCCCCTGACCCGATTCCCCCCCTTAGTACCATTTCGCACTGTAACTTCAAGTTCATGAATAAAATTCCCGGGGTGCACAGGAAGGAACCTATACCCTCATGTAGCTGGCATTGAGCCCAACAATTCCCTGCCATCAGATCCAGAATCAGCCCAGTGGTTGTTGAGGAATCTGCCATCGAGTTCAGGGACCTGTAGAAAGACCACTCTCAGAAGGGTTGGCGGATTCATGAGTCTTGATGCGACAGAGACGTACCCTATACCGCCGCGTAGCCGCCGTCGAGCCCAACAACCCTCCGCAATTAGATTCAGAATCGGCCGAGCGGTTATGGAGGAATCAGCCATCGAGTTCTGGGATCGCCAGCACACCATTCAGTACTGTAACCTCATGAATAAATGTCGCGGAGAGATGGACTGTACACCATTAGGAAGCTGGCGTCGAGCCCAACAATCCCTCACAAACAGAATCACAATCCGTCCCGCGGTTGTGGAGTAATCCACCATCGAGTAAAAGATCGCCAGGGCTACTATAAGGATTGTCTCCACAGAAGACAGCAACCTCCTGGGTTTCGATGCGACGGGGGCGTACCTTATACTGTTGCGTAGCTGGCGCCGAGCCCAACAATCTCCCGCAATCGAATCCAGGATCAGAGCTGTGGTTGTGGAGTAATCTGCCATCGAGTTCTGGGATCGCCAGGGTATCTATAAAGACAACACTCACAAGGGTGAGCGACCTTCTAGGTTCTGATGCCACAGAGACGTCCTTTATACCGCTGCGTAGCTGGCGTCGAGCCCAACAATCTCCCGCAATCGGATTCAGGTTCGGAGCAGTGGTTGTGGAGGAAGCTGCAATCGAGTTCTGGGATCGCCAGCTACCCACCCCATTCAGCCCTGTAACTTCATGAATAATATCCCTCTGGGGATGAATCTTATACCGCTGGATAGCTGGCATCGAGCCCAGGAACCTCCAGGTATCGGAGTGAGGATCGATTGTCTGGCTGTGGTGGAGTATTGCAGCTGTGGCCCCGGAGTGTAGATGTTAAGTGTTGTGATGAAAAGAGTATGTCGCGTCGCGTCCAGTTTGAGGCTAAGTGCCGAGAAACCACCAGGCAGTGTTATGGCTATCACTCCCTTTCAGACTGGAGTGAGCTGGCATTTTCGCTCATTCAAGGAGGATGTTCTGAAAATAGAACTCTGAGTACCAGTGTGACTTGGGGTCTTTAGCGCATATTTAAGATTCAGGGTATGATTGGTTTCTCACCAGGCGCCAGAACTAACCATATTTTCTTTGGCAAGAAATACTCCGTGCTCACATCTGGGCAAGAAGAAAAAGAAGGCTGAAAGGTGAATCAGGGGTAGTGGTGAATCCTGATGTGTGATGGTGTTGAGGTTTAAGTCAGGAGGTAGGGTTGCTTGGTTGGATGTATCCAGACGGACCCCAGTGCAGGCAAGGGTCTCCGGACGCACCTGACGCAACAAGATGTGGCCTATTGGTAAAGGACGCACAGGACGCAGATGACGCAGGGTCCAGGCTGGGCGAGTCAGGACGCAACACTACGGGAGCTGACACAGGCCACCTTTTTGCTGATGTTGGGCTCGACGCCGGCTACGCAGCGGTATAAACGATGTCTCTGTGGCATCAAAGCTCAGGAGATTGCTGACCCTAGTGAGAGTTGTCTTGATAGATACTCTAGCGATCCCAGAATTCGATGGCATATTCCGCCATGACCGCTGCGCCGATCCTGGATGGGATTGCGGGAGGTTGTTGGGCTCGGCCCCGGCTACACAGCGGTATAAAGGATGTCTCTGTCGCATCAAAACTCATGAAATGGCTGACCATTATGGGGGTTTTGTTTACAGGTCCTGTAGCCCTCCCAGAGCTCGATGTCAGATTCCTTCAGGACCATTGCGCCGATTCTGGATCTGATTGCGGGAGGAGGTTGGGCACGATGCCAGCATCACGATGATATAAGGTCCACCCCTCCGCGACCTTTATTCATGAAGTTAGAGGGCTGAATGGAGTGCTGACAATCCCAGAGATCGATGGCAGATACCTCCACAACCAGTGCTCTGATCCGGGATCTAATTGCGGGTGATTGTTGGGCTCGGCGCCAGCTACACGGGGGAATATGGCAGATCCTCAGACGACAATTCCCCATGGAGCTATAGGCTCTGAGGACGGGGTGTGGTTGGGCAGGACAGGCTAGTCTCATGCCGGGCTCAGGCTGGATGTGAATTTCCCTGTTTATTAGAACAATACAAGCCTTCTTGTAGTAAATTTAATTGTTTGACAGAATGAAATCTATTGTGACCCGGGTGACCAAGGTCAGAAACAAGTAAAGGGCGGACTCCTCACTTATCTAAGGAAGATGTAGTCTGGGGTCCGATGGTGTCCTGAGTATCATGTGCTGCGTCTGGTGCATGCTGAGAATTAGACAGAGTGTCAGGTTGCATCAGGTACGTTGTGTGATTGGGTGGTTGCGTCCTCATTCGTGATTTGCGTTCCAGCGTCTGGTGCGTCAGACCCACAGAAGGTACAGAGCGGAGGGTAATATCTTTGCTGATGTAAAGTAACGGCTGTTTGGTTGAAGTAGCCAAAGCGAACAGGCTCAATATACTCAAACCTCTGAGGGGTGAAGTATAGGGACACCTTGAAGTTAGTAAAGCGTTTGCTCTGGACAGTGGCGAAGGAGCAGCCAAGGAAGCCACGCGGTGGCATTTCAGTCTAGCGCACTTAGGAGCAGAAGCCGTGCGTAGGCTGTCGCTAGAGCCTAACGATATTTCCAGTATATGGCAGGTATTACCATGTGTTTGCACGTGTTGTCTGTATGGAAAAATAGCAAGGAAGCCATTCCTGTTAGTCTTACCATGGTCAAAATAGACGCAACCTCTCCAGATTGTCTACAATGATATAGCTGGACCGATCGATCCGAAATCACTTGGAGGCACTCTCTGTCTTCCGATATTTACCAATCACTTCACCAGGTACATGGTGAGTTATCTACTAAACCGCTAATGGTAGTCATTTGGTGGCATTAAGGAATATAAAGCCTGGGTAGAGCAATATCAAGGGAAGGTTATTAAGAAACTCCCCACGGTTGGGTGAGGAGAATATAGGTGTAACAGGGGCACTCTGTAGGAAGACGGATCCTCAGATTGCGACCGCACCGAAGACTCAAAGTAGAAGGAAGGATAAAATTACAGGTAAAGATAATTCAAAGTAGAATCAAGCGGTAAAGATTTAATATTGTTAAGCCTGAAAGCTGGACTCAATAAGTTCTCTCGAGAATCGTTGGTTATCAGAATAGGGTGTCTCTCGCTTTAGTTCAGTAGAATAATGTAAAGCCACAGGACACCCGTCAACCATTCTGACTTTTCGCGAGCACCCTGCTCAGCTCACGGCTGTCCAACTCACCTGCCTAAAGTGAGCTAATACTCGGAGGCAGTCGAACCGTTCGTATATTAACTATCTCCACAAATAGGAAGCGCTTCGGGTGATTTCTCTCCAACTACATCTGCATGAGCGAAAACTCTTTCCTATCAGTAGCATGTCAGTGGCCGAACAACATGCCCACCGTAGGGATAATATCCATTTGGACTCACTGGCCCAGCGGTGGTTTCGTCTATACAAGCTACACAGTCTATCGGCAAATCTACTTGCCTATACTAAGCTTCTAAACCTGACCTCATCCTCCTACGATAAGAAATCTCCTGCTGCCTGACTGCATGGGCTCTACCCACAGTCCACAATGCAGGACCCTCTTAAATCGCCACAAGACTCACACCTCTAGAGTCCACTAATAACCTCTGGTAATGCTACAGTTCACGGGGTAGCCTGGGACTGGCTTTGGGGTGGTTGTCCTGGAAGCCTTGCAGCTTCCCCCGTCAGTCCCAAGCCCTCTACTGTTACCCATTCAACCACCCGAAGGTCAAAGTATGCCCGCAGGTGGTTCCCAGTTGTTATCCAGGTGGCCCCCGAGGAGGCGGTCACACTCACACCCCTTATATACCCTGCGAACAGCTTTTGGTCGGTTAGACGGTCACAACTCGTAGGGTGTTGTGGGAGCGTTCCTATAGATCTCACTTTACTAGGAAGCACACAACTACACAGCCGTACCGTGCTGTCGCGCCGTACCAACGCTGGGGCCGCAGAGGGGTGTTAGCAATATCACCTGAAAGTTACAGGAGGTTCAGACCACTCCTGCTCCGTCAATAGTCCGTTTCGTACCATACACAGCGGTCTTATGAACATCTAAGAGCCTCACTATAGTGGGATAACTTTCACCTAAGTCCGCAGATGACTTTGTTGGTGAAGGTAGGGTAACTGGGGTACCTCAGTAGGGTAACTGGGTCCCAAGGTAGGGTAATCATGTTTCTAAATTAGGGTAACTTCACCCTATTTTGCCTTTATTTCCTTCGGGGGCCCGAGCGACCACATATAATGTTGCCCCGGAGACCCGTGCCCCGCTTACTATGGGTCCTTAGCTTTATGCGAACATACTCTCCGAAGGTTACCCTGCCTAGTAGGGTAACTTTGGCCCACCTAGGTTACCCTGTCTAACCCTATGTCACCCAGTCACTTTGTAGACACTTGTACCATCTCATGTCTACCTGTAGTATACTAAGTATACTGGCCTATCCCCAATATGGTTACCATATGGGATACTAGTACCATATGGGCTTGAGTCTTGTCCACTGTAGCTACCTATCTGTAGGGTCGTTACAATAGGTCAAATGCACTGTATTATCTCTAACAACAAGAAGCAATCGGGATCCAATAAACGATGCCATATACACCTCAATCTAATACAGTGTGTGTAAGAGCAAACCGTACCATCATTAGAACTACGGGTGCACTTTTACATGCGGTCTGCGCCCCTAAGCAACACTGGGCTGAGCCGCCGATGACAGCGATATATGTCCACAATCGGCTTCCTACATGCGCGGTTCCGACAGGGTTTACACTGTACCAGCTTTGGCACGGAAGGAAACCAATCCACAAGCCTCTTCGGGTATGGGATTGTATACCCTATACGCAGGTTCTCAAAAAGACTACCAAGAAGATGGACAAAGTGGCACCCAAATCCATATTCATTGAGTACATGGATACTACCATGCAATATCGCCTCTACTAGCCCATTGGAAAACACTTTGTGATTTCCCACGATGTTATCTCCGAAGAGTCTACATTGTACTACAATACCAGCGATACAGTGGGTCCAGAATCGAGATGCTACTCTGCGCCGGAGATTAAGACACGGGAGGAACAGCCGGCTTGGGGTAACAAGTTTGACCAGAAGGAAGCGCCTTGCGAGAAGGCACCTGAGAGGATAGTGAGGCAAGAGGAGCAGGAAGAAGTATTTTATTGCGGAGATGCCAAAGAGATACTGGCACCCTTTCACCAACACAAACCACAATTTGGGTCGTTATCCAGAGGGCAATCCTCTATTAGAGGTGATGGTGATAGTGATAATGATAATAGTGCGGGCAGGGAAGAAATGCCATTTGTTCAGACCAGAAAGAACAAGAGAAAATCAGACAGCTCAGGAATGCTCACCGGGCTGAGACCGGACACGAATAGCCCCTACTGGAAATCCCAGAGAGTAAAACTCAATACTACAGAGGGAATGGGAAGCACACATTCCAAGTGGCCTGATTCCGGGACATCAAATACAGGTACTAGTGAGGCGATAGTGGAGGCCGTGTACATGATGGAGCCAGGTCCGAATCTGTATAAGTCAGCCATGGAGTCAGATGCAGCGTGGGAATTGCAGGAGGCTATCTACTCTGAATGTGTATCTTTGGAAAAGAATAAGGTGTTCATATTTGTTCATTTGATACCAGAAAGAAAGAAAGCAATCCCTACAAAACTCATTTTACAGTCGAACTCCATCCGGTTGGGCAAACTGTGAGAGATAAGGTACCCTTGATGGATCAGAGTTTTCGGAAGGCTTGAATTTTATGGATACTTTTGCGCCTGTAGCAAGTCTGTCGCGAGTTTGTCTTGTGTTGTCAATTGCAGCAGCAAAGGGTTTTGCAGTACCTCAAATGGATGTGGTCAGGGCATTCCTAGGTAGTGAGTTGCATGAGGAGGTGTATGTGTTGCTACAGGTTGGGGTGTTTGGAGATGAGAGGCTGGCATGTCTCAATCGCAGTCTCTATGGGCTAAAACAGTCTCAATGATGCTGGTACACCACGATCGACAACTTTCTAATTACAAAAATGCGCTTTCATTGAGGCAGGTTTGATTGCTGCATTAATACTCACGACAAGAGAACGATACTGGCACTCTATGTTGATGATATGCTCATTACAGGAGCATTGGGAGAAGTGCCAGTGAAGCTCATATATGATAAGTTAAAAAGCAAGTTTGAGATGATCTTGGAACTGTGAGGAACTTTCTTGGAATGGTTGTATCGATGGATACGAGTAGTCATACGATTTCCTTGGCACAGCAAGGCTAGATTTAGCGGGTGTTGGAGAGGTTTGGCATCACGAGTTGCAAGCTGGTAGGAACACCAATGGAAAAGGACAAGCCGGGCATGAAAGGAGAAGGAGAAAATGTGGGCAATGGCACTCTCTATTGGCCCCTTATTGGGAGTCGTGGCTGGATTGCGATCGGTACCCGAACTGATATTCCTTTTCCGGTTTCTTACCTTGCAAGGTTCAACGCGGGCCGTAACGATCATCACTGGCTTTCTGCGAAACGGGTCCTCAGAAATCTTGCAGGCACGAAGAAGCTCTGACTCAGTCTTGGGCGACAAATGTGAGCATCTGCATGTTTCGCTGGATGTGTGGATTCAGACTTTGCCGGTGACGCAGGAACGCCGTAATCAACTTCTGGATATGTCTTTCTTCTGGGAATGCGAGTGATTGAGCAGCATTTGAAATGTCATGATCTCACAGCTACGAGAACTGTAGATGGGGCGTTTATAGTAGATCAACAATTCAAGAGCTCCTTTGGTTTCGAGTCCTGCTAAAAGAGATCAATAGATCTGAGTTACCCATCAGTACTCTATATAATGCCAAACAAGCCTCACTTTCTATTTTTAAAGACACTGCCTATAAACCTCACACCAACACATTAGCGTACGTGTCCATCCAAACAGAGAATTTATAGAAGATGGAAGAGAAGTCACGATGGATTATTGCAGGACACATGATATGGTTGCAGATGGGTTGACCAAACCCCTTGTACTTAGCAAGCATATTCTGTTTGTGCGGATGTTTGATTGTCTTGATAAGCTTTCTACTTTTTACTTTGAATTTCTTTTTAGATAGCTCATATAAGGGTGATACCCAACGATGGAGTGTGGTGGAGTATTATATAGGCTTGTATATGGGTGGCACCCATAGGGGGAGTGTTGAGTCTAGTAGGGTACGGGCAACCACCCTAGTAGTGTTGTGGATAAGATAGGACTACTTTGAGGGCAAACCACTAGTTGCGCACTCCTGTTTGTTAGTCCTATTTCCTTAGCAGCCACGCGCATCTGACAATTGAACAAGTTCTCTCACATCCACCACGTCCACCCATCCAGCATGTATTTCTTATCGGGTAAGAAGGGCATGGGGTCATAACTGGTTTACACTATGAGCACCAAAGGCATAATCTTTACTATGATACTATGATAATATTATGTGGAAAATATGCGCTTAGCCTGCATCACAACCCCCTCCCACTTGCCTAGCATGATCTGCCAGTAGTAGAGATTGTACCTTTGGCATTCACATTTTGGTCACGTTCCAAGAACAGCATCATGACTAACTTGCCCTAGCGATATTTTCATTAGGACCGGTCAGAAACTAGTCTAGACTAGACTGCTTGAGACAGTCAGGTCCAGTTCGCAAGATCTATCATGATTCATGATTGACTGCCCAGCCCTGCTTTCAAGACTTGACCCGACCGACCATTGGGAACCCTGCATCCTGTAGCAGGTACTCACGCGCTACAAGACTCTCCCCGCAGAAGCCGCAGTAGCACCGTCAACGGCCAACGCCCACCTAATACCTTTCCCGAGATCTACAATAAATAGAATCTCCGGATGGCTTGCCCAACTAAGAAATAAGTAAAACAATTAAAGGACACAGCAACGGAAACGAGGTCACTGGACTGGCTGAACAAGAGGGTGGCTTAACTAATCGATCAAAGGAGATACTAACTATCGAGAGAATGTTGTTTTATGGAGAGACTGTTGTTATATGGCTCTTGATAGCCGAAAATACAATGAACCCAAGGAAACACAGCATTCTGGAACATCGTGATCCCCCATAATCCCAAAAACCCACAGCCATCGTGATCCCTAATAACCCAGCACCCTACGCTCTATGCTGCCTACCGGGAGGGAAAAAACAATCCGGCCCACCACCCCATGGCAAGTGGTACGATATCTGGCCTGAAACAAAACATCCATATCCTATGTCTACCATCACCGGATATGGAAACAACCATTGATCACCATGTTCCTAACGACTGCGCACCTTATATTCGCGGACCCTATTACTGCATATCTCCCCACCGCGTGCCATATAGGGAACCTAGCGACAATCGGATGGCTCTTTCCCAACCATCCAAGCAAATATCAAGGGAAAGCGGGGGAGGGACGTCCTCACATAGGTCAGGGAATCGGGATCGGGAGCCTACCGCGCCATGCGGTTCCATCCACTAGCAAATTGGAAGGTTGAGGGAAAGTTGGATGAATGGTTTCTTTCAGTCCTGCCTGCTTTCCTTTCTTTTTTGGTATATCATATGAGTTATGTTCGGTATATTAGTGCTATGGCGCATATGCTAGATTGTTGTGCGGATTAAGTTATAGGCCTTGTTAGCGCATGTGTGGTTAAGGACTGTTGCCTGTGGGGGCTGGCATCGAATTCTTGTTCCTATGACTGTGAGTGATACTTCATGAACACTGTGATAGTCATCCCCAAACGAAATCAAGGCTGGGCTCTGGCAGCTCAGGATGGGAGTGCCTAGGAAGTGATGTGGACTTATAGGTTGTCAGACGGATGTGCTTAGCTTTGTTGCGTGGGTGTGGACGATTGTTCTGGAGACATGAGGATGGTACGGATGCGGGTGGTTGTTCGATAGATTTTTACCTAACATGCGTTTTCTTTGTTATAACAGGAGTGGAAGGTGAACAAGGGCATGCTGGAAATACAGAGATAGGTGTGGTGATCCATAGAAGGATCAGAATGCGGTATTTGTCTTTTACTTATACACCTGCCTCTCCCGTCAGTTTAATTTTTAGTGATGGTGAAGTTGAGAGCGAGCAAATGATTGAAGTGCGAGCGGCGAAACCCACATTCCATATCTTCCTCCAAAATATCATACCTAGGTTCCCCGTGAATTTTCTTAGTTCATCATCTACTGTACTTGGCCCTCAGTTCCAACATCGACACAGGTCGGCTTGTTCATAGGCAGACACTACTTTTGGCTTTCGGTTTCGACGGATTTAAATTCCCTCGGGGTGGATAGAAATGGGGTGAATTATTGCAAATGCCGGGATTCATCATGGGGCGGTGCGACGGTAATAATTATTTGTGCGCACTGATGTCGGCTGAGTCGAGAGAATCTGCAAATAGGATCCCCAAGGTACAGTTATTGGATATTCCATCATTGTGAGCAAGGATTGTTTGAAGGCCACTCTAGGTAAAGAATTTCTGTCCTCCTTCAAGTTGACTGGCATGTCCCCCCCCCCCAGCCTGCAGTTTTTACTAGTTCTGAGGAGTCTGTTGTGGCAGCCTAAGCGGAAACATTGTTTGGAGCCGAACCGATCCCGGCAGACCTAAAAGAGCATCAATGTGAAACACGTGCCCCATGCCGCCATATTAGGTGGGGGCCATAGGGGAGCCGCTTGTGAAGACTGTCTCAGTTTCATAACTAAATAAATTATCGTTCACGCTGTGTGAGGGACCCGTGATTTTCCTGGGGTAAAAAACTTTTGATGGGGGAAATACTGGCTGTTATTTACGATTGTAGTGGTCATCATGAGCAGGGGAGGTTCTGTCCATAGGGTTCGGAAGCCTTGCATATCTTAAGCTGAGTACCACAGGATTGTCGCTTGCGATGATGTTTGTGGCTTCCATCAAGGATCGCTCTCCCAGTGTCGGCAACCTAGCCTGCTTCAGTACCGGTATGGTAAGGCACACTTTTTCGGTGTTCTATGAAGCCGGTGTTATCCGAGTACTGGGTTCTATGACCGATGCTTTCCTTGCCAAGACCGAGCCTTTCCCCAACTTCCAGGAATAGAGTGACGGGGCCCCCCGTGCATAAGTCAAAGTTGGGAGTCAGAAATCCTGGGACTTGTCTGCCATGCCCTAGGCAACGCCCGAGAAAAGCAAAGAATATGCAATAACACAAACTTCTTGCTGTAAAGGAGTTTCCCTGCCTTTCGAATACTTGCCAAGAGTTCCAACTTCCAACTTCCAACTTTCAACCTCTAAGTTTCATTCTTAGGTGGGGCACCATCACTCTAATGTCATGGGCCGACCATACTCAATAACCCCTCCTCTACAACAGTGCAAGCAGCAAAGAACGAAAAATGTCTCAAAGTCCCATCTATGATAATAGCAACTGGTCTAATAACACGAACTCTTTTAATGTTTGGAACAAGTGTACCATTGCCGATGATCGGTCCCCACTCTTAGCCTGGTTGTCGCCCCTGGAGCCCAAGCTACGCCATCGAGATATCCAAGAGAGCCGTGCCGACAATGTGGGGGAATGGCTCTTGCAAACGGAAACATTTAGAAGCTGGCATGACTGGAGTGGGGGAGATGAAGGTCCGAATGCAGTGCTGTTTTGCTATGGAGATCCGGGAGTCGGAAAGACATTTATCAGGTATCAAGAATTATTCTCGAGGGCCGGGAGAAAGAAGGCCAGTGCTAACAACCCGCCGTGTCAGTTCGCTAGTAGTGGACAGGTTGTGTGATCAAGCTAAAGGACAAAACTCAGCTGTAACTTGTTTTTACTTCGACTTCGCAGATCGGAAGGAGCAGTCTGTGACTAGTACTCTGGGTTCATTGCTGAGGCAGGTCGTTGGTGGACTGGAAAAGATTCCGGAAGAAATATCACGGGCTTTTCAAGAGGGAAAGAATGCTATTGGTGGACGAGGGCCGCGACTTCCAGACATCGTGAAGATGCTACAGGCTATCACAGCCTCACTCCCGACATTTGTATGCATAGACGCCCTAGACGAATGTTCAGAACTGGATCGAGTAAAGCTCCTCAATTCACTACAACAAATCCTAAAGAAATCTCCACGCACACGAATATTCATCATCGGAAGGCCTCATATTCGGGATGAGATTGAAAGGCTCCTTTCTGGACGAGTAACATGTGTATCTGTAAGCCCTAGAAGAGGTGATATCACCGAATACCTTCATATTAGATTAGGCGAGGACCCAACTCCACATGCGATGAACAGGAGCCTAGAGGAGGACATTCTGGAGAGGATTCCTGAAACTATGTCAGAAATGTATGTAGGGACGGCGGTTCTAGGGGTTCTGCCTTACAACATCGGCTAATAAATATGCATCTAGGTTTCTACTCGTTTCCTTAAGTATCAATGCGATCCTACACGAATCGACAATCCACAGGAGACGAGAAAGGCTCAATAGAATGACAGATGGATTGCGGGTGGGAGATGTTTATAATGCAACCATAGAACGGATAAAGGCACAAGACGGGGACCAATCGATATTGGGGATGGCAGCATTGATGTGGGTCAGTCATGCGGAGCGACCATTGCGAGCAGATGAGCTCTGCCATGCCTTAGCAGTCGAGCTAGACTCCACGGATTTCAATTCTGACAACATCCCTTCTATTTCAACATTACTGAGCTGCTGTCAAGGGCTCATCACTGTAGATAAGGAAGCATCGACGGCACGATTGATCCACTTTACACTCAAGGAGTATCTTTCCGCTCATCCTGATATATTCACCAGACCCCACTCAGCAATGGCAGAAATCTGTTTGACTTATCTGGGTTCCCGACAGGTCAAATCCCTTTCAACTACCCCCTCTCCTGGTTTCCAGAACACACCCTTTCTAGAATACTCTTCTGTATTCTGGGGGGCCCATGCGGAAAGGGAGCTCTCTGACCATGGGACATCACTTGCGTTGAATCTATTATCGGAGCATTATGGCCAGATACCAACCAAATTACTTTTAAGGAGAGCAAAGTATCCGTATCCTGGCTATTCTGATGTCTTTCATCCATTCAGTGGACTACACTGTGCGTCGTTCTTCGGAATTGGTGAAGTTGTAGCAGCCTTGATAGAGATCGGATATTATGATATCAATGGGGAGGATTTTTCAGGCCGTACACCACTTGCCTGGGCTGCCCATAATGGGCATCAGGGAGCGGTGAAAACACTACTGGGGTGGAAAGAGGTCAAGCCCGACAAACCAGATAATAAAGGCCGAACACCGCTCTCGTTTGCCGCTAGGTGTGGACATGGGGAAGTGGTAAAAACACTACTCGGACGGAAAGAGGTCAAGCCCGACAGGCCAGATAATGACGGCCGAACACCACTCTTGTTTGCCGCTTGGTATGGACATGAGGAAGTGGTGAAAACACTACTCGAACGAGAGGAGGTTAACCCTGGCGAGCTAGATATTCACGGCCGAACACCGCTCTCGTTTGCCGCTTGGTATGGACACGAGGGAGTGGTGAAAGCACTGCTTGGACGAAAAGAGGTTGACCCTGACAAACCGGATAGACGCGGCCGAACACCGCTCTCGATTGCCGCTGGGTATGGGCGTGAGGGGGTGGTAAATATACTACTCGAAAGGAAAGAGGTCACCCCTGACAAGCCAGATAATGACGGCCGAACACCGCTCTCGGTTGCTAGTGAGTATGGACGTGACGTAGTGGTAAAGACATTACTCGAACGGAGAGAGGTCAACCCTGGCAGGCCAGATAATGACGGTCAAACACCGCTCTTGTTTGCTGCTTGGTATGGACATGAAGGAGTAGTGAAAGCACTGCTCGGACGAGAGGTCAGCCCTAGCGAGCTAGATATTCACGGCCGAACACCGCTCTCGTTCGCCGCCCGGGGAGGACATGAGGGAGTGGTGAAAATACTACTCGGACGGAAAGAGGTTGACCCGGACAGGCCAGATAATGACGGCCAAACACCGCTCTCGTTTGCGGCTGGGTATGGACATGAGGGAGTGGTGAAAACACTACTCGGGCGGGAAGGGGTCAACCCTGACAAGCCAGATAATTATAGCCGAACACCGCTCTCGTTTGCGGCTGGGTATGGGCATGAGGGAGTGGTGAAAATACTACTCGGACGAGAGGTCAACCCTGACAGGCCAGATAATGACGGCCGAACACCGTTCTCGTTTGCCGCTCAGTACGGACATGAGAGGGTTGTAGAGCTACTACAGTCCCGCACAGTGGTAACCCCCCGCCCGACTTGATACCCAGGAGACACCGCCTTGTGGAAATTGGAATAACCACCACCCCTTCCCTTTTAAAGTATGTTACTCTTGGCAATTGCCCTCGATATCGCCCTTTGTAGATGGGAGAAATCCCATAAGATCGGAATCCACATATATGTCACACACCTGTTGTGCCTTTTGGCGATCTGCTTTTATGGCCAGCTAAGGATTTATGAGTTTTGTTTTCAAAGTCCCATGGAGCTTGGTTCTTGGGGGGGAAGAGTTCTATTACCATGAGGAGGTGGAGCTCATAGCCCGCCACTCTCGTTATTATAATTAATTATTCTTTATCTCGAAATCCCTGCCTGCATGTCCTTGTTTTTCGTGTATAGTTTTATTATTCCCTTCCTCCCCCCCCACGAATAGATTAGCTGTATATAGTATTTTCTGGATAGAGAAAAGTAGTGTACGATAATGTGAGGATTCTTGAGGAAACTTTCAGCAACCATATTCACCGCTTCTACGTTAGAAAACCGACTGCCATAAACGAAGTAGAGCTTGTATTATATCATCTTAAGCGGGTACCCACTGACCACTCAAGCTAGAAGTGGGCAACTGTGTTAGAGGGGGCATAGCAGATTAACTTTTCATGTCCCTCATTAGATCCATTCCTCCTGCTACAAATTTGACAGAATAGAGCACATTATCATGCCAGATATGCTACGAAATGGGGATCCTGCAGCCAGTGTTCCCAAGCGTCCAGTCCGTCCGTCTTTTGCCTAGGACGGGACGGACGCCAAATTGTAGTCCGTCCTAACCCATTCCCGGGACGGACGGCCGGGCCCTACAGGTGTCTCAGTTGAACTGCTATTTTAAAATTTCCGAGCCGGGAGTCTGTGCTTGAAGAAACAAAACATCTTTATTACAACTCTATCATCATATTTGGGTATCAGGTATCAAATTTTCTCATCAATCAACCAAGCTGTGCACTCATATCCGATCCCCAGAACCTGCCCTAGTTCCCCGCCTAATATTACCGCTCTGCCCTCCAAATCCCCAAGCATATTTTCTTCTCTTATCAAATGTATGAAGCAACAGCTCAGCGGATAGAGCAATCACACATTATGAATACCGTAAAAACTCCTGTCGTTTGCT